>WNFR01000466.1_pt1 | contig 40968 bp, 34 predicted proteins | sample 5400221 | NCBI WGS metagenome assembly WNFR01 (sample SAMN13153357, study PRJNA577476) | soil metagenome | isolation source: 40 cm soil under Madrone tree | place: USA:California | collected 2016-06-14 | reverse complement strand
AAGTCGCCGGCACATCCTTTAGGAAAAACCAGTGGTAGCCAATCAATCCGTTTCCATGACTGAACATGAAGGAGAAACCGAAGGCGAAGAATAGGACGCCGCAGAGACAAGTATCGACAATACATTCCATCAACACATTCACGGTCTCCCGTGAGCGACAGAAGCCTGCCTCCAACATTGTGAAGCCGACCTGCATACAAAAGACCAAAAATGCGGCGACGAGGGTCCAGACCGTATTGAGCGGATTGACAATGTCATTGCCCTTTAATTCTGGATCAGCGGCAAAGACTTTACTTAACCCGAGTAGGTCCGGGAAAAGCGCCACAATTCCAATAAGCAGCAAACTAACACCTACGATTTTCCCGGCCAGTAGGAGCATTCCATACCGACGCCATTCATTGTCATGCAGCCGAACCTGCAATCGGGAAATCTTTTGCGATAGAGATAATTTTTTCTTCATGTACAGTGGCTCCTTAAAATGTTGGGGGGTTCAGATGTCATTCACCGAACTTCCCTGTAAGAGAAGTATTGATGATTGCTTGAATAGCCGCGTCTTCGATCTCATCCGGAACGATCACCTCGACTTTAGTCTTTGGGATAAAGTCGGTCCTTTTCATTAATCCTCCTTCTGCTTACAGTTCTGGCACTGTTATCTATTAAAAGCTTCGGTTCTAACCTCCACCTTGGCTAATGCTCCCATAGCCGGAAAGCTTCTTTGGCGTTCGCTCGACTGCCTCATCAGCGACCTCACACAGTACTTTGTTGGTTCGTCCCGCGTCAGACTGGGACGCACTCCTCATCAATGACCATTTGAGCAAGGGCGGCGTGACGATGGTGGTCACGATTACCATTATCACTACTGCGCCAAAGGTCGCTGCTCCGATCACCGTTTCATTGACGCCGTGTGCGTTGGCCAGAGTAAGCGTCGCTCCAATTCCCGCCATGATTAGACCTACTTCTCCACGCGGAATCATGCCGATCCCAATCGCCCACCTATTGATCCGGCGGTCGAAGACAGCCAACGCGCACACCTGCTTGCCGGCAATCGCCGCCACAGTAAGCGCCCCCGCATAAATCAGCAGCTTCGGCTGGGCAAACGCACTCAGATCAACCCTCAATCCCAGCAACACAAAGAACACGGGAACCAGCAGCGAACTGATGGGCGCAAGCAGTTGTTCGAGCCGTAGCTCTTCGTGGCCGCGGAACGATTCAAAGTGAGCCTCGTCGAGTACTAATCCCGCAGCGAACGCCCCCACTATGGGAGCCAGCCCGACCCATGAAGCCACCCAGGCGAGTAGAAAGCAGAAGGAGATCGCCATCGCCACCAAAACTCCGTTGCCCTGAAGGCGCCCAGCCCGGTGAAACAAGTGCGGCGCAACATAGTGCCCGAGAGCGATGGCGCCAGCTAAAAACACGATTGACTTAACAGCGATGATCGCGACGTCTGAAAGAGCGAGCGAGGCTCCACTTTGCGCCGCCTTAATTGCCCCAGCGATGACGGCTAGAATCAAAAGCCCCAGCACATCGTCTATGACGGCAGCGCCAAGGATTATCCGGGCCTCGCGCGTGGCTAGTTGTCCCGTGTCCTTCAAAACGCGCGCTGTAATGCCGACGCTCGTCGCGCAGAGAGTCGCGCCGATGAAAATGTGCTCGAGCTGCGCTCCGTTCGGTAAGAAGTAAGCGGCAACAGCCCATCCCAGAAAGAAAGGCGCGATGACACCGGCTATGGCCACCGCCAGAGAGGACCATCCCACCTCCATCATCTCCGCGACGTTGGATTCCAGGCCAACTTCAAAGAGCAAGATAATCACGCCGATCTGGGCTAGGGCGCTGATTACCTCATTGGTTTTCAGAAAGTCTGCTCCGCGAAAACCAACGAGCGCCAGATTGCCCACTACGATGCCGACGATTAGTTCTCCCATCACTGCCGGTTGCCCCAGCCGCTCGAAAACCTCACCGCCCAGTTTTGCCACGACTAAGATTACCGCAACACCGATCAGCACAATTGGCTCAAGTGCCTGAGTCGGAGTTGGCGCGTCGCCGGCAGGGCTGGCCCAGAGCAATCGTGAAAAAGGAATCAGGCCGCCGCTTACCAGAAGGACTGCAAAAAAGACTCGTCTCATCGGATTTTCTTAACGGCACATAATCGAGAACGTTGCAGGTCGCCCAGTGGGAAGGAAGCCTCAACTTCTTCCGCGCCCGATCCGGATTTGTTACTACAGTGTTGGGGATTTTCTCTTGACCGCGCGATCACCTCTGCGAAGCCTTCTCCAGTTAAAAAAGGCCGCAAGCGCTAATCCCATCGCCACCGCCGGAACCGGAGCGCCGAACTTAATCATCAGCCCGGTCACCAAAATACAAGCGCCGATAAAGAACTTCCATTTCATTTCCACACCATTACCAAAAACAATACCAACATCATTCCAGCGAAAACCAACGCCGGTTTCGTCAATGGCTTATCCCACATGACGTTCCGGATGCTGGCACGGTTTAACTCGCGGACTTTTTGCAACTGCTTCCGCGCCAGAGACAACTGCACGGAGTTCTGGGCCAACTCCACGGCTTTTAAAGTTTCCTCTTCCGCGCGAAGGAGCGCGCGCAGTCGATATTGCAACTCACCGTACTTAAGCTGCGCCCAGAAATGCGTCGGGTCGATCGCAGTAGCGGCTTCCAGCGCATCCATGGACTTATACACTTCGTAGTTGACGGCGTAGGCCATGCCAAGGCAAGTCCGCAAGTCAGCGGACCGGGGATCGTACTGGCAAGCTGTTTCCAGCCGCTGAATGTATTCCGAGAGTTCCTCTGGCGAGACGCTTTGCGGATCCCGCCAGGGGATCATCGGGAATTGTCGGCCTTGCGATGCCGTGCTGACTAGAGCTGTTGACATGGTCGTTACTCCATTCCAAGCGTCTCAACCTTGAGGACAAACTCCGGATATCCAAGTGCGCCCATCTCCGGAATATCGAGGCCCTCGAGTTCGGTCTTCGCCGGTGTGCGCAGTCCGACGCCCCAATCGATGATGAGACCAAAAATGAAGCTCAGGCTGAAGACAAAGCCTACGAGCGTGGCAACACCGATCAGTTGTGCGATCAGTTGGCTCGCGCCCCCGCCATAGAAGAGTCCGGTGACAGAGCCACTCACACCGTTCCAGGAACCTCCGTAATTACTCGTGCCGTCCGCGAACAAGCCCACCGAGATCACGCCCCATAGCCCATTGGTGCCGTGAACTGAAATTGCCCCCACTGGGTCGTCCACTTTCATAACGCGGTCCACGAACTCGACCGACAAGCAGACCAGCACGCCGGCAAACAATCCGATGATGACCGCTGCCACAGGGTTAACAAATCCGCTGGGCGCCGTGATTGCGACTAGACCAGCCAAAAGCCCATTGCCGGACATTGACGCGTCGGGCTTGTGGTAACGGATCCACATATAGAGCATGGCGCCGAAAGAACCCGCCATCCCTGCGAGCATAGTGTTAACGGCGATGGAACTGATGCGCAGGTTCCCATTAGCTGAAGCCCCCAGTGTCGATCCAGGATTAAACCCGAACCATCCAAACGCCAGAATAAAACACCCTAGCAGAACCATGGTGATGTCGTGGCCCGGAATGGCGTTTGGCTTTCCTTGCCTCGTGTATTTGCCAATCCGAGGTCCAATGATTATGCCGAGCGCGAGCGCTGTGATCCCTCCTACTGCATGAACCACGCCCGAGCCAGCAAAGTCACAATAGCCGTGACCCAAACCGAAATTACCTCCGAGAGTCGCTAGCCACCCTCCACCCCAAGCCCAGTTCGCAAACAGCGGGTATGTGAACGCGCCCATCAAAAATGACGCGACCAAGAAAGCCGAATACTTCCAACGCTCAGCGCAGGTGCCGGTGACGATGGTCAAGGCTGTATCCATAAAGACCATCTGAAATAGGAAAAGCACCATGACACCCACATCGTAAGTGCCGTGGTGCATAAGGAAGAAGCCGTTCTTCCCGAATAGTCCAAGGTCTTTTCCAAAAAGGTGAATCGTATATTCAGCACTTAGCGGCGCTGTTCCGCCGAGATTCGCAATAGCGCCCACGCCGCCTTCCTGGATCGCGAAGCCGATGAGCCAGTAAGCAAGCATGCCGACGCCGTACACCATGAAGTTCATCATCATCGTGTGGTTCGCATTCTTGGCCCTGCACAAGCCCGTCTCCACTATGGCGAAGCCCGCCTGCATAAACATGACGAGGAAGCCTGTGAACAACGTCCACACGAAATTGATCGCGATTTGATTCTGCCCGACAAGGTTCACCACGTCGCCGATCGTCAGACCTTTCTTGGCATCACCGACAGGGATATCGCCCACAGTACCGGTCAAAGAGCCGCTTGGATCTCCCTTAGCTTTATCCTCCGCAGCCGGTGCGCTTATCGCTTTCAGATCGGCATCGGTAATCGGGACGGCAGCGGGCGTCGCAGGACTTGGAGCGGCTGCCGCCGGTGCAGCGGGCTGACTTGAAGGAGCGGGAGTCTGGCCCAGCGCCGCACCCCATAACGCAGAACACCCAGCAATCGCAAAGGCTAAGAATATCTTCTTCATATTCATTTCCTCTCCACTATTGTTTCGTGATGATCGGACACGGACAGGGATCACGTAGCCGAACGGATAGTGTTGCCTTGGAGCTTCAAGATGCAGACGTCATTTGAAGTAACAACGCCGGAGCAGTCTTATTTTTTCCAGATCGCGTTTTTCAGATAAGCCGGGTTGATAACTCCAATAATGCCACCCAAACTAATGGCGATCCCAGCGAGCGAGAAAATCAAACGCCCACTAGTACTGGAAGTTAGGCCCGGGCTTAACATGGCGAGCAGAAAGCCCAAGAAAGTAATTACGATTCCAACGAAAACCATCTTTAACCTCCTCACATTTCTTTTTTGGTGATAGCTATTTCTCCGGTAATCCCCCGTATTTCATGCGCTTCGACGGTTTGATCTCCGGCGTAATTCGAGGGCTTGCCCTTGTGGAAAAGAGCGACAGAAAACGCTGTCCCCACCACGAAGAGCAAAATGAATAAAAGCTTGCCGCCGGTAAATAGGGCGGCGCCCAAAAACGTAAACGCCACGAGAAATACAAGGATCGCGAAACCTTGCGTAGAATTTGTCTCCATCGTCACCTCCAATGAAATGATTTTGCTCGTTTATTCGGAAAGCCGCCCAGCACCTTGGATAGGTCCGACCCAAACTGATTACGTCCACTACCGAGCGAAACTCCTGTCGCAAGGAAATTCGGCTATTCGACTCCGCGCGCCACCGCGGTAAACTCTTAGAGCGCTGCCTCGCCACGTTCGCCTGTGCGTATGCGAATCACGTCGTCCAATGGCACGACGAAAATTTTTCCGTCGCCGAACTTACCCGTGCGAGCAGTTTTGATAATTACTTGAATAGCCGCGTCTTCGATCTCGTCCGGCACAATCACTTCGACCTTGATCTTTGGAATAAATTCGATTTGGTATTCCGTGCCGCGGTAAGTCTCGGTATGACCACGCTGCCGTCCGTAACCTTGCACCTCGCTGATCGTCATTCCGACCACTTCTACTTCCTGGAGGGCCGTTCGCACAGCATCCAATAAGTGCGGCCGGATAATCGCTTCAATCTTTTTCATCCAGTTTTTCTCCTTCAGCTCTAAGCATTCGAAGTCGTCTCGTGTTCGATCACCCTCCCTCTACCGATCTTTGGTCGCTTCGATGGGAGTTGCGCTGGTCGAAAGCAGCTCCGCCAGTCGCAACTTGACGGACTGCAGCATCATAGGCGACAGCTTTAGACCGTCTCCGTCAGTGACATAAAAAACGTCCAGCGCATCGCTCTTTTCTGTTGCTATCTTGGCGCAAACGATATCAAGCCCAAGCGACGCCAGGGCGCTCGCAATCTTGTAGACCAGTCCCGGTTCATCGATCGCTCGCACCTCGATCAGTGTAGAGGCTTGGGACGCTTCGTTATCGCCGGCAACCTGCGGCAGATTGCGCTGATGGCCGTGATTAATGGCAGTGCGGTTTCGCGGGGCATTCTTTATGCGCCAACGCTCGACGAGCGCGGCGATGTCAGATTCACCTGCTATAGCTTTGCGTAGCGCACGATCTATTGCCGGGTACCGATGAACGTCTATAGCGTGGTGGGTGGCGGCTTCACGCAACATGAACACGTCAAGGGCAACTCCGTCTTCCCGTGTGTTGAGTTCCGCGCTGAGGATTTCGATGCCGTGGGAGGCCAACGTTCCGGCAATATCGCCGCAAAGCCCGTGTCGATCTCGAGTACAGACGGTTAACTCGGTCGACTCTCGACCGTGACGCTCCCAACGTCGAGCGAACGTGTCTGACATAAGCTCTTTGATCAGTTGGAGGTGCATTGCAGCCGCTTGTGGTCGCGTCACGCGAACATAGCGATCCGGCAACAACGCAACGTGGCGCTCGACCTCACTGGCTGGAAGCAAATCTTTCAGAAGATTCGCCACCTGCTCCTTGAACCGCGCCCTCTTTTCGCTTTCATCAGGAGGGGCCTCTCCACCAGCCAGCAGTGCCCTGCTGCGCCGATAAAGCTCCCAGAGCATTGTGCTCTTCCATTCACTCCAAACACCGGGAGCAACGGCATTGAGGTCCGCGTATGTCAGGAGCAGTAGCAGATTTAGTGCGTCAAGTGTACCCAGCTGCGTGACAAACTCGAGTATGACCTGGGGTTCGTTGAGATCTCGTCGTTGCGCGAGTTGGGCCATTGCGACATGTTGCCAAACCATCAAGACGACTTTCGCAGCCTGCTGCTCGCCGAGACCAAGGCGCTTGCAGACGCGTTGCGCGATTTTTGCGCCGCGTGGGATGTGTCCCCGACCGCGACCCTTCCCGATGTCATGCAATAGCAGAGACAGGTAGAGCAGGGAAGTGTCTTCGATTTCATCGAAGATGATCCGCAGATGTGCACGCTGCTTGTCCTGACTGATGTGCAATTCGTCCAGCGCCTCGACGGCTTTAATGGTGTGCTCATCCACCGTGTAGTGGTGATAGAGATCGTGTTGGATGAGCAGACTAACGCGGCCAAACTCGGGCACAAAGCGGACCAGAAATCCGACTTCATGCATCAGTCGCAGGGCGAATCCGCCGCGTCCGCGCCGCCCCAGTAGTTTGAGAAAGGCCTGCGCTGCTTCGCTAGAAACGCGGAAGTTGTGGTCTACGGCCGGCAAACTTTGGCGCATGGCCTCGCGCAAGGGCTGGCTAAAGGGAACACCAGCGGCCTGCGCCACGGCAAAGGCGTCGAAGAACAACATCGGACTTCCGGTAAACAGTTCCGCCTCACCTTCCAATTGCAAGCGACCGTCGCTTATCGAAAGTGGCTCGGTGGGAGTGCGCAGAAGCTTCCTACCCCAGCGGCGGCTTGGTTTCATTTCAACTTCCGAAGCGCGTGCGAGCAGCATTTCGCTGAAAAGATGTAACTCTCTTGCGTGGTGATAGTAGTCGCGCATGAATTTTTCGGAGGCGAGGAGGTTAGCCCCCGAATTGTAGCCAAACTCTCGAGCCAGAGTAGTCTGCAGGTCCAACGATAGATGTTCAGTCTTCCGGCGTGTCGATAGATGTGCGGCATATCTAACCCGCCAGAGAAAATTAGCGGCGCGTCCAGCCACCTTTTCCTCTGCCGCCGAGATCAGATTTCGAGCGCGCAATTCTCCCAACGTTTGACATCCATATCGCGCGTAAGCTGCCCAAAGAGCTGTATGCAGGTCTCGGATGCCGCCAGCGCTCTCCTTTACGTTTGGCTCCTGAAGACACACGACAGCACCAAACTTTGCATACCTGGCGTCGCGCTCACGCTTGATCGCCGTAATAAAAATGTCAGCTCGCCTGCGCCGGTCTTTTTCGAAAGCTTCCAGGAGAGAGTGGTAGATTTTGTCGTTGCCGGTCAATAATCGCGTACTAACCAAGGCTGTTTGCAAGTGGGGATCGGCTCGAGCCGCCGCCATGCAGTCGTTCACGCTGCGTATACTGTGCCCGACGGTCAGACCCGCATCCCAAAGGAGACGGAGGATCGGTTCCACCAGTCTGCGCGTTTGCAGGGCGCGATGGTTTAAATGCAAAAACAGAATGTCCAGATCGGAGTAGGGAGCGAGTTCGCCGCGACCATAGCCACCGAGAGCCACCACGGCGCAACCAGTCTGGGCCTCTTTTGAAGAGCCACCAACTTCGCCGAGCAATGTGGCCACGCCGTAAGCGCGCTTTACTATGACGTCGAGAACAGAACAGCGCGCAGCTGCTGTTTCGATTCCTGGCGCCCCGCGGCGATGGGCCATCTTTAAACGCTGATCTTCGATTTTGAGAAAGGCTCGAAACTGTCGGGAAATCTCAGCAGGATCTGCGAACGGATTGTTTACAGAGAACCGCGATGCGGCGTGCAACAACACCTTCTCGCTGTGGCTTGGTCTGGGAGGAGCTAAGAATGTTTCGCGTTGGTTTGTCACCATCTCCGGTAGGCTTCAGTTCGTTTACGTGATTTCAGTGTTTGTTTGTCTCGCAGGACTATGTTAAGGACAAGCTTGGAGTTTGTCGGACACGCTGGGCCAGACTGGCTGCCCAGTCAATTGCACCTCTTCAGCGAGCTTTGCCAAATCCTCTTGATGTAATTCCAGCCCGTTAATAACTAATGGCTGGCGGCGAGCAAGACGCATTAACCCGGATAATGTGCTCGCACTAAGAGCCTCCGTAGCGATGAATTCTCCCCCTCTCAGCACAAGAGCCATTTCCTTCTCCTATTTTCGAGCGAACGATCTTCGTTGATTACAACGGCGTGAAGAGCAAGCTTCATACCGGGACATCTTTAGAGCGGCCGTTGATGGAAACTCTAGTTTCGTTGACTTATTCTCGCTTCTCTCCAAATTCCGTCCCAACGTCTGATGACGTTTTTGTCGCTGAAGCTCTTCCCAACTACAAACACGTCACCTTGCCACCCTCAAGATCTAGCTGACTCAACATTGAAGTAGCCACCACAGGATAATGGTTGGGAATGGGCAAAGCTCAGCACGCGGGCAAGTGGATCGGTGAATAGCGTAGTTGGGAAGGGGGCAGTCGCTAGCTCGAACGTTCGCTAAATTCAAGTCGCCCCCGCTCAAGGTTCGGAGGCTTCATCGTTGTATCAAACACTCATGCGGCCGGGGCTTAGTGATAAGGATAAGCGACTGGCATTCAAAGTAAGCGGGGGCGCATTGAATTTTATTGAACCTTGAACCTATTGACTGCCCCCTTCCCAACTGCGCTATTCACCGATCCGCTCCCGCCCTTAGCAACCTGCAAATTATTTTCACAACTTCGGTGGCGGGTGGGTCTCGCTGTGCAACTTTCTAGATTCGTCCTCTGCACATTGTGAATTGCGAGCAGGACCCACCCGCTACCGCACGGTGGTGCTGACCTCATGGGACCGCAGCATGAGTGATGCGAGCAGGACCCACCGCTACCGCCTGGTGGTACTGACGTCATAGACCGCGGCATGAGTGACAGCGGGGCTCGCGGTTGTGGTCGTTGAGTCAAACTCCAAGTTTGAGCTGCTGCCCCTGGTGACAATTTTGTTGGGGTTTCGGTTTCCGCAAACGAAAATGTTCTGGGAGCGTAGCGGCGGCTTGGAGTGCGGGTCCCTCTCAACGCCGCTAATTCTTCAACAGCCTACAGCTTCGCGAATCAAGCCATACCTAATGGCTGTTGGCATAGTAGTTGTCATGAAGATTCCTGAAATCCAATAGGCCACCAGGCCTCGGCCAGGCTCCCTTTGATTTTCTTGCGAGGATCTCGGGCCGGGAGCCCGGGCAAATAACAAGTGATCACAGCAGAGGTGAGTAACTTCATGGGCACAGACCACAGGAGGAAAGAGTTGCTCACGCTGTCTAAGAATGAACATGGCCTACCCGTCTCGGCTTAGCAGGCGCAGAAGACGGATAGGCCACTGAAATCGTCCGTTAAGAGACGATGTGGAGACAAATTACAACAATGAGCAAGCCTAAATCAATTGCCAGGACGATGAGTGCCTTGGGCGCGTTGGTTTTGCTGACGCTGCTGCCGACTCAAACGATCAAAGCCCAATCAACCATTTTCAACATTCCTTCTACTGACGTTGTTGCGCCAAAAAAGGTGTATTTCGAATTCGACTTCCTTAGTCACCTGGCGAGTCATCAAAACGGCGGATTTGAGAGTTACGTACCGCGCGTTGTTGTCGGCGTAGCCAAAGGTGTCGAGGCAGGTGTGAACGTCGCGTTAACTGACATCGGCGGACCAAAACTGGTCGAGATTCAACCGAACATTAAGTGGCAGTTCTATAACAGTGAGAAAAACGGAGTCACCGCAACTGTCGGAGGAATTGCTTACTTTCCGGCGAAACAACGAGCGGCGTTCGGAAATGATAACTTCGGTTTTCTCTACGCTAATGTAAGCAAGAAGCTGAAGGCAATGAAGGGCGCCCGCTTTACGGGAGGAGGCTATGGATTGGTGGCTCGTAGCACCGGGTTCGGGACAAAGGGCGGTGCAATGGTCGGTTATGAGCAGCCGCTTTCGTCGAAGGTCTCTTTCGTGACTGACTGGTTCAGCGGGAAGAATCGTTTCGGATTGCTGACTCCAGGCTTCTCAATCGCGGTGTCGAAAAACAGCATATTCAATGCCGGCTATAGCATCAACAACTGGCAGAACGGAGGCGGAAGAGCCAACGCCCTTTTCCTCTATTACGGGATCACCTTCTGAGAAGAAGCAACTCGCGCTGCAGGAAGTTAGGAGCTGAACCGTTCGGTTTCAGCTGACGCTCATGGCTCGAGTCGTGAGAGCAAGTCCGGCTTCTCTTCGTGGTCAATTTTGGGGAGCCCTGCGCGCCCAGCTCTCTCGGTCTGATAGTTCAGTCAACCTAAATAAGTAAAGGAGCAGTAAACATGAGCGTTAGGAATGTGTTGAAGTTTGCAAAAGATGAAGAGGTGGCGTACGTCAACGTACGCTTCACGGACCTCGTTGGAGCGTGGCACCATCTGACTTTTCCGATCGATGAGCTTAGCGAGAGCTCTTTCGAAGATGGCTTCGGATTCGACGGTTCGTCCTTGCGTGGTTGGGCTTCGATTCATGAGTCTGACATGCTGTTGGTGCCCGATCCGTCACGTTATTGGATAGACGCGTTCATGGGTGAGAAGACTCTCTGTCTCATCGCCGACGTGATCGATCCGATAACAAAAGAAGGCTACTGGCTCGATCCACGTGGCGTTGGCAAACGCGCGGAAAGCTACCTTAGATTCACTGGTATTGCTGACACGGTCTACTTCGGTCCCGAGGCCGAGTTTTTTGTCTTCAACGACGTGCGCTTTCATAACGACGGGCATTCAGCGGGATTTGCACTGGACAGCCCTGAAGCCATTTGGAATACGAACGGACAAAACGGTAACGGAAATCTCGGATATCACATTCGAAACAAAGAGGGTTACGTGCCGTTGCCACCACTCGATACACTCCAGGATTTTCGCGGCGAGGTCGCCACGGAACTAAAGAAGGTTGGGATTCAGGTTGAGTGTCATCACCACGAGGTCGCTACCGCAGGGCAATGTGAAATTGATTTCCGTTATTCCACACTGATCGGCACGGCTGACAACCTGCAACTCTTCAAGTACACCGTGCGCAACGTAGCGCAGCGACAGGGTAAGGGCGCTACCTTCATGCCCAAGCCGCTTTATGGTGACAACGGCAGTGGCATGCATTGCCATCAATCGTTGTGGAAAGGCGAAAAGCCGCTCTTTGCCGGCGATGGTTATGCGGGACTCTCGGAGACGGCACTTTTCTACATTGGTGGATTGCTTAAGCACGCCGCTGCCATCATCGCTTTCGCCGCGCCGACAACTAACAGTTACAAGCGACTAGTTCCTGGTTTTGAGGCTCCCGTTAATCTCGCCTATTCGGCCCGGAACCGTTCAGCGGCAATCCGCATCCCCATGTTCTCAACGAGTCCAAAGCTCAAACGTCTTGAGTTTCGGCCACCAGATCCGTCTTGCAATGCTTATCTTGCGTTCTCGGCGATGCTGTTAGCCGGCCTCGATGGTGTTCAGAACCGCATCGATCCGGGAGAACCCCTCGACAAGGACATCTACGATTTATCACCCGAACAGCTAAAGGATGTCCCGAGCTTGCCAGGCTCGCTCGATGAGGCACTTAATGCACTGGAAGCCGACCACGACTTTCTCCTGAAGGGCGATGTTTTTACGCCGCAGCTCATTGACCGCTGGATTGGTTACAAACGTGAAAAGGAGATTCAGCCGCTGAGGATGCGCCCGCATCCTTTGGAATTCAGTATGTATTTTGACATCTAGCCCGATTTAACTCTGCCCACAGAGCACCTGGCAGGTTGCTGAAGAAGTGGATCTTCTGCCGCAAAATCGCAAAGCGCTGCCCTGCAAGGTTGTCGCCTCTTTGCGTTGTCTGCAGCCGGCCAGGTGCTCCCCCAGCGATTCTTCCTCAGTTTCTCGAGAAAAAACCATGTCCAGCCCTCCGAATGGGGCGTAAGCTCCTTAGGTTTCCCACCGCTAAGTGCGTGGAATTTATGGGGTGCTAAAAATAATCAATTATACAAACGTTGCGGAAGGAAGTAGATTTGATAGTGCCCAGTAGTTCACTAGTATGGGCAAGTTGCCAATGGTGAGTGACATGATTGGCATAGCCGCCTGGAAAACCGGAATGACGACGTCACGAAAGAGTTTTGCTTTAATCGGGGCCAAGCGCGGCTTCGTGGGCGTAATTACGGTCATTATCATTTCTCTAGTAGTCACAGAGGACACCACTTGATGGCCTGTTGCTAACACTTCAAGCTCCTACACAGGCCATCAACACATTCGGGTTGATGGCTTTTGTGTTTAGGGGGTGTGGCGTATTTCCGGGCAGAGGTTTTGAAGATCTCTAGACTTTAGATTGTGGATAATTGCGGATTCTAGATCTGAGATCTCAGATCTGAGATTTTAGATTGAAACCTGACAATTCAAGGAAGCACCCAACAATTCAAGGAAGCACATGAGCGCACAGTCACCATTACTTACTCCCGCAACCGAGGATCAGCGCACAAGCGAGATACAACTGCCGCGCGGCGCAGAAATACTGGTCGAAGCACTCATACACGAAGGAGTCGATTCCATCTTCGGCTATCCGGGCGGCGCGGTCCTGCACATTTACGACGAGTTGTGGCGCGCTCGTGATCGCATCAAACACTATCTTGTGCGTCATGAGCAGGGCGCGGTGCATATGGCCGAAGGCTACGCCCGAGCATCGGGTCGTGTCGGTGTTGCACTGGTGACTTCGGGGCCAGGTGCAACCAATGCGATGACCGGCATCGCCAACGCCTACATGGATTCGACGCCGATTGTTGTCGTTACCGGGCAAGTGCCAACACCGCTCATCGGTACTGACGCTTTTCAGGAAGTTGATACGGTCGGCATCACCCGTTCCTGCGTAAAGCATAATTACCTTGTGCGTGACGTACGTGATCTGGCCCCGGTTGTGCATGAAGCTTTTCATCTGGCCAGGACCGGCAGGCCCGGCCCCGTCGTAATAGATATCCCAAAGGACGTGTCGGCTGCACGCGCTTCATACTCCCGTCTGAAGAACATCAGCTTCCCCTGTGCGGAGCGACGGTCACCGCCCGACCCGAGCGCGGTCGGTCGTGCGGTTGCCGCGATCATGCAAGCGGAGCGGCCAGTGCTTTATGTCGGCGGTGGCATTGCCAATTCTGGCGCGGCGGAAGCGCTTCTGGCTTTAGCCGAAGAGCTCCAGTTGCCCGTTACCCCGACGCTCATGGGACTCGGCGGCTTTCCTTCAGTGCATCCCCTTTGCTTAAGCATGCTCGGCATGCACGGCACCTATGCCGCGAATATGGCCGTTGCCGAAAGTGATCTGCTCATCGCGGTTGGTGTCCGTTTCGATGATCGCGTCACAGGAAAACTCGCGACCTTCGCGCCGCATGCGCGCGTTATCCACATCGACATCGATCCCGCGAACGTCGGCAAAAATCGCGCGCCTGATATCTCGCTAATCGCCGACGCTAAGGATGCCTTACGCGCCCTGCACTCACAGATCAGAAGCCTCGGTCCCAAAGCCATCGAAAAGACTATTTCCCGTAGCGTGGCTTGGTGGGAACGCTTGCACACATGGCAACGCGAGCAACCGCTGAGGTTTTCCGGATCGGGAGAACAGATCAAGCCTCAAACAGTAATTCGTGAGCTGTATCGATTAACAAAGGGCGAGGCGCTTATCGCCACCGATGTGGGGCAACACCAAATGTGGGCCGCGCAGTTCTACCCATTCAAGAGGTCGCGGCAGTGGATTACGAGCGGCGGTCTGGGGGCCATGGGTTTTGGAGTGCCCGCCGCTATCGGCGCGCAGTTGGCGCTGGGCGATCAAACTGTCGTCGCTGTCGTGGGCGACGGTGGGTTTCAGATGACTAACCAGGAATTAGCCACGGCAATGCAGTATCACCTGCCGATCAAGGTCCTGATCATGAACAACGGCTATCTCGGAATGGTGCGCCAGTGGCAGGAGATGTTCTATGACCGTGCCTACTCGGAGGTAGATCTCTCGGTGTCTCCTGATTTCGTCAAACTCGCCGAAGCTTACGGAGCATTTGGAGTGCGAGCTACGCGCCCCGAAGAGTTGTCAGATGTGCTCGTCGCCGGACTATCGCATCCAGGAGTGGCAGTGATGGATATTGTTGTCTCGAAGGAAGAGAACGTCTTCCCGATTGTCCCCGCTGGAGGAAATTCGCGCGACATGATCGTCCACAGTGAGGGAGTTTAATCAATTTCGACTTTTGATTTTCAATTACCTAGTTGAGAACCAGGAACAAAGGAAGGTAAGAAATGGGTTTTTACGATTGGGATCGGATGAATGAGGAGCAAATCACGGAGCTTTACCATAGGAAAATAGCTATCGGTGAAAGCATCACCGTGGCGCGGGTCGAGGTCAAGAAGGGAGCTGTGACCCACCCTCACAGTCATGAGAATGAAGAGATGATCCTCGTACTAGAAGGTCGTTGGCGTTTTAGTCTGCCGACTGGAGATGTGACGCTGGCGACCAACCAGTTGCTGCGAATTCCGCGTGGTGTCGAGCATTCTTCGGAAGCGTTGGAAGACACTGTGGCTATCGATATCTGCGGCGCTCCGGTCCGAGCCGATTGGCTAAATGGCGCGGACCATTCTCTCCACTACGATCCGGATGAGTCGCTCTGGGCCGTCTAAGTTAATGTCCGATATGCATGTCCGATATGCTTTATAGCTTGTCGATGAACATCGCCAAAAGTCTTCATCGCACGAAACGACAAGCTAAAGCATATCGGACATAGGGAGGAAATTCGGTGACGTTTGACCAAAGTAAATGGGTGTGGATGAACGGGCAGGTGATTCCCTGGCGCGATGCCACAACTCACGTATCGGCCCATGCGCTGCATTACGGCAGTGGTATCTTTGAGGGTATTCGTTGTTATGAGACGGTGAATAGTCCGGCACTTTTTCGCCTCGATGCTCATCTCGATCGGCTGTACGCATCCGCGGAAGTCTATGGACTCGTTATTCCTTACGCGCAAGAGGAACTAACCGAGGCCATCTGTGAGGTCGTTCGGCTAAACGGCTTCCGCAGTTGCTACGTTCGACCTCTCTGCTACCTCGGCAGCGGCAGCCTGGGTGTGCATCCGGGAGCCAATCCCGTCGAGTCTGTCATCCTTGCGTGGCCCTGGGCGCCTTACCTTGGCGCCGAAGGTCTAAAGCAAGGCGTACGTGTAACGGTTTCTCCGTGGCGCAAATTTCAGTCTCGAATGATGCCCACAACAGCGAAGGCCTGCGGTCAATATCTCAACTCAATGCTGGCTGTACGTGATGCAGTCGGCCGGGGCTTCGCGGAGGCCCTACTGCTGGACGGGGACGGAAATCTCGCCGAAGGATCAGGTGAAAATCTTTTCATAGTGCGTAACGGAGAGTTGTTGACCAACGACGAACGCCATTCAATCCTGCTCGGCATTACGCGCGACGCCGTGTTGCGAATTGCTAAGGATCTCGGTTATCGCGTTGAGATTCGGGCGCTGCAATTGGATGATTTGCTTTCTGCGGACGAAGCGTTCTTCACGGGAACCGCGGCCGAGGTGACGCCGATTCGGGAGGTTGATGGTGCCTCAATAGGCAAAAGGACGCCGGGCACAGTGACAGAAGAGATTCAACGAGTGTTCTTCGCGGCCACATCAGGAAATGACGCGCGATACAAAGACTGGCTTTACCCGGTTCATCCTCTCCCTGACGAAATTAGCCAGGATTTGCTGCAGGGCGTATCTTAGATTGAATCATGACGAAAGACGGTTTGGAGAACGAACGGCAAAAACGTTTGCGCGCCGCACAACGCGTGGTTATCAAGATTGGTACCAGCATTGTTACTGGTACGGGTGGCGAGATTCGCGCGCAGTACATGGAGCCGCTCGTGAAATCTTTGTCCCAGTTGAAAAAGTCCGGTCGGCAGGTAGTGCTTGTGTCTTCGGGCGCCGTTGGGTTGGGCGCTGGTCGGTTGGGACTCCACTCATCCCGACTCCGCGATCTGGTCGTGCGGCAGGCATGCGCTGCCGTGGGCCAAAGCCTTTTAATGCAGGCGTACGAACAGTTGTTTTCTGCGCATGATGTGAGGATCGCGCAGGTGTTGTTGACTGAGGATGACTTTACGGATTGGAAACGCTACACAAACCTGCGTCGCACTATGGAGAGATTACTGAAGCTGGGTGTGCTGCCAATCGTCAATGAGAACGATACGGTCTCGACCGCGGAGCTCGAATACGTTGCGTCCGATACTGAGCGTGTTTTTGGCGACAACGATCGGCTTGGGGCGTTGGTGATGAGTAGACTGGAGTCAGACGCTCTCATTTTGTTGACCAACGTGGAAGGGCTCCTTCAGCACGCGCCAACGGGTGAGATTGGCTCTGCTCTTGAAGCATCGCGACCGGTCGCGCTGGTGCAAGAAATTGGGGACGAATTGAAGGCTGCGGCTGCCGGCCCCTCCGGCGGCGGGCGCGGCGGGATGTTGACGAAGTTAGAAGCCGCTCAGATCGCGATGCAAGCAGGCGGTGTGGCTGTTATTGCCAACGGGATGAGGCCGGGAGTTCTGGACCAAATTTTTGCAGGCGAGCAAATCGGGACCACGTTTATGTCAGCATCGCGTATGGCCGGTAAACGTCGTTGGATTACCTATGCGGCGGGCGTGCGCGGGCGCGTCATCGTAAACGAAGGAGCGCGCGAGGCGATCGTGGGTGGAAAAGCGAGTCTGCTCTGTTCCGGAGTCGTGCGTGTGGAGCAGCAGTTTGATCCGCAGGATGTTGTGAGCATCGCCGATTGCCAGGGACGCGAGTTTGCGCGAGGTATTGTCAACTGCGCGAGCAACGAAGCGACGGCCTCGATCGAGGTGACAGCGGGCGCCCGTGCGCGTGTGTTGGTGACCCGGGACAACATGGTACTGTCGGAGCAGAGATGAATCAGGTAGCAGAAGCAGTGGGACGAACGAATGTCGCAGCCGCTGCGAAGCGCGCGAAAGCGGCCGCTCGCCTGCTGGCAATCGTCCCCGGCGAGAGGCGTGATGCTGCGTTGAAAGCTGCTGCCTATTCCATTGAGGAGCGCAAGGCTGAAATATTGATAGCCAATCAACGCGACTGTGAGGGGGCAATCGGCGCGGTTGAGGCAGGCCTGATGTCGAGGGCGCTGTTTGAGCGCTTGCAGATCAGCGAACGCGGAATCGCTCAGATGGCCGCCGGAGTGCGTGAGGTGGCAGCTCTTGCTGATCCATTAGGTCGCAATCTCGCGGTCACCGAGTTGGATGATCGATTGACGCTTTATAAAGAGACATGCCCTATCGGAGTCGTTGGTATTGTTTTCGAGTCTCGCCCCGAGATCGTCCCACAGATAGCCGCCCTGGCGCTCAAATCCGGAAATGCCGTGATTCTTAAGGGTGGAACAGAAGCTCTACACACCAATCAAATACTCGTCTCCATTTGGAGTGATGCGTTGACGCCTTTTTCAGATATACCTCCGGACGTGATCAAACTGCTCTACACGCGCGAAGACGTCGAGGAAATGCTCTCGCTTACTGGTGAGATTGATCTGATTATCCCACGTGGCTCGCAGCAGTTCGTGCATTACATAGCAGAGCAAAGCAGCATCCCGGTACTAGGCCACGGCGAGGGCATTTGCCACGTCTATGTTGACCGCGCCGCTGATCTGCAAAAAGCGCTGAACATTGCCCTTGACTCGAAAGTGCAATATCCCGCGGCGTGCAACTCAGTGGAAACTCTGCTGGTCCATAAGGAAGCTGCCGGCTTGTTGCTGCCTGAACTGATCACCCGATTCCGAGAAGCAGGAGTCGAAGTGCGTGGTTGTGCTCACACCATGAATTTGGGAGCGGCGTTTGACATTGAACCTGCCAGTGAGGACGACTGGGCAACTGAATACTCGGATCTGATTATCTCGATCAAGATCGTTGCTAGTTTAGAGGAGGCTATTGAGCACATCGATCGCTACGGCTCGGGACATACAGAAGCCATCATTACGGAAGATGGCGATGCTGCGGCCCGTTTTATGGAGCGGGTTGATGCCGCTGGCGTCTATCATAACGTTTCAACGCGCTTCGCCGACGGTTTCCGGTACGGTTTCGGCGCAGAGTTGGGAATCAGCACCAGCAAACTGCACGCGCGTGGGCCTGTCGGTCTAGAAGGACTGACAACTTACAAGTACAAACTAATCGGTAACGGCCAGACAGTCGCCAGTTATGTCCGCGGAGACCGAACTTTCAAGCATCGCAAAGCAAGCAGTTGAGCGGGGAGAGTGACAACACTCGCTCTACGAGTGATGGCTAACTACGAGGTCGAGTATGAAGTTAGTTAATATGCCTGAGACTCTAAATTCGACACAACTGTCATTCATTGGCTGTGGTGTGATGGCCGAAGCGATCATCGGCGGTCTACTTGCAAACAATCTGGTCAAGCCTCATCAAATTGTTGGTAGCCATCCAGGAAAAGAACGCCGCAAGGAACTCCATGCAAAGTATGGCATAGGCCTGTTTGAAAGCAATCGCGAAGCCGTAGCTCTTAGGCCGCTTTCGGAGCACCAGAACAAACAAGAGAGGCCCTCTTCGATTGTCATGCTAACGGTAAAGCCGCAACGCCTCGGTGTGATACTAGGTGAGTTAAAAGAGGTGATCCAGCGCGACCAGTTGGTGATCTCCATAGTGGCGGGCGCAAGCATAGAAACCATCGCTGATGATCTGCAGCATCGACAAATTGTGCGGGCGATGCCCAATACACCGGCACAAATCGGAGAGGGGATGACTGTTTGGACCGCCACACCTGAAGTCAGTGAGTCACAGCAAGCGCAGATTCACGCCATCTTCGGTGCCCTTGGACGGGAACTGCACGTTGAAGAAGAGAAGTTGATTGACATGGCTACGGCCCTTTCCGCGACGGGGCCAACGTACACTTTCCTGGTGATGGAAGCGCTCATCGATGCTGGCGTACATATGGGTTTCTCGCGGCACGTAGCTCAAGAGCTCGTTTTGCAAACTATGCTCGGCAGTGTGCTTTTCGCTCGGAAATCGGGCAAGCATCCGGCCGAACTACGGAACATGGTTACTTCCCCGGGCGGCACCTCTGCGGAGGCGATCTATCAAATGGAGAAGGGCAGCCTGCGTACGGTGCTTTCCAAAGCAGTTTGGGCCGCCTATCAACGAACCACCGCGTTGGGTCGAAAGGTCAACCAATAGATGAGCAAGCCACATCAGCCCTGGAGGAATCCGCAACAGAGTGAGAGATGCCATGAATGAACGAATAGAAATCTATGACACGACTTTGCGAGATGGATCTCAGGGCGAGGGCGTCAACTTTTCTGTCGACGATAAGTGTCGCGTCGCCGAACAGCTCGACGCGTTCGGCGTCGACTTCATCGAAGGTGGCTGGCCTGGCTCGAATCCGCGCGATGTGGCGTTCTTCGAGCGTGCCCATCAGTTGAAATTGACCCACGCGCGCATCTCTGCATTCGGGTCCACGCGACGACATACGCTTTCCTGCGACAGTGACCCGAGCATTCAGGCTCTGCTTAAGGCGGAGACTCCAGTCATTACGATCTTCGGTAAATCCTGGTTGTTGCACGTTACCGATGCACTGCGTCTGCGTCCCGAAGAGAACCTTGAAATCATAGAAGACTCCGTGCGCTATCTGGCTGCCCGCGTACCCCATCTCATTTATGATGCCGAGCATTTCTTTGACGGGTATCAAAGTGATCCTCAGTATGCGCTCGCCACTTTGCGCGCAGCCGCCGTCGGTGGACCGCAATGCATCGTACTTTGCGACACGAACGGCGGCAGTCTGCCGGATACAGTTGCGCGCGTCACTCGCGAAGTGCTTGAACAGATCGCTGTGCCGCTCGGCATACATTGTCACAATGATGGAGAACTCGCTGTCGCCAACACGCTCGCTGCCGTGTCTGCGGGGGCCGTCCATGTGCAGGGAACAATAAATGGGTACGGCGAGCGTTGTGGCAATGCCAACCTTTGCTCGGTCATCCCCAATCTGGAATTGAAACTCGGCTACAATGTTCTGGGGCCTGAGCAGTTGCTGAAGTTGCGCGCTACATCTCGCTTTGTCAGTGAGATCGCTAACCTGTCACTTGATTCGCGCGCAGCGTTCGTAGGTGACAGCGCATTTGCGCATAAAGGCGGTGTGCACGTTTCAGCAGTTGAACGTAATCCAGCGACTTACGAACACATCGTGCCGGAAACCGTCGGCAACCGCAGACGAGTGCTCGTCTCCGATCTTGCAGGACGGGCCAACCTGCTCGCGAAGGCTCGGGAACTTGGTGTCGAGCTGAACGACGAGCAACGAGTGCTGGACGAGTTGAAGCGCTTGGAGCACGATGGTTACGAGTTTGAAGCTGCGGAGGCGAGCTTCGAATTGCTCGTGTCCAAGCTGCGTGGCGCTCATCAACCATATTTCGAATTGCTTGGCTTTCGCGTGATCGATGAACATCGAGGCGCCTTGATGCCGATGAGTGAAGCAACTGTTAAAGTCAAAGTTGGGGGCCACGTTGAACACACAGCAGCGACCGGCAATGGACCAGTCAATGCTCTCGACAATTCTTTACGGCGCGCATTGCAGCGGTTTTACCCCTCGCTCGCTGAAATGCGACTGGTGGACTACAAAGTGCGCGTAATCACCAGCAACCTGTCAGGCACGGCCAGTTTAGTGCGCGTACTGATCTGTTCGGGCGATCGACACGCCCAGTGGGGTACCGTTGGCGTGTCGGCGAACATCGTAGAAGCCAGTTGGCGTGCTCTCGTCGATTCCGTGGAATACAAACTGGCCCGTGACGGAGTGGTACCCATCGATGGAGGACAAGACGACGTTCCCAGCGTGAGCGCGAGTCTGGGGCTCGAAGAAGCAATCATATGAGCAGGGAAAAGATCCGGGTAATGAAATTCGGTGGCACGTCGGTAGGTGATGCCATACGTATTCGGCGGGCGGCCGAGATCGTCGCTACCGCTTCCAAGGATAGCTCGGTCGTTGCGGTCGTCTCGGCGATGGGGGGTGTGACCAATCGACTCGCTGAAGCAGCCCAAGCTTCGGCAGCGGGTAACCGGGATACCGCCGTGCAAATCGCTGAGACGCTTCGCAAACAGCATCAGGAAGCAGTTAAAGATCTCGTTAGCAATGATGATAGACGTTTCTTACTGATCGCCGAGATCGAGAAAATCATTGAGCAGGTAACAGGCTTATGTTATGGGACGGCTCTTCTGCGGGAACTAACTCCGCGAGTGCTGGACGAAATTTTGAGTACGGGCGAGCGCTTATCGGCGCGTCTCCTGGCAAACGCTCTTTGCGAGCTCGGTTTGAAAGGTGTCGCAGTTGAGGCGACTGAACTGATCGTAACGGACAACATTTCAGGTCGCGCCGATCCCTTGATGCCGCAGACCCGCGAAAAAGCTGCTGCCCGGTTGTTGCCACTGATCGCGGACGATTTAGTGCCGGTAGTGACGGGTTTCATTGGCGCGACTGCTGAAGGAATGCTGACGACACTGGGCCGCGGCGGTTCTGACTATTCCGCCACGATTCTAGGTGCAGCGCTTGATGCGGCAGAGGTCATTATCTGGACCGACGTTGACGGCGTGTTGACTGCCGATCCGCGGCTCGTGCCAGAAGCGCGCACTTTGCGCGAGATCTCTTATAACGAAGCGGCCGAGTTGGCCTACTTCGGCGCAAAGGTTCTGCATCCGAAAACGCTGCGTCCAGTTTCCGAGGCGGGCATTCCAGTTTGGATCCGTAACAGCTTCGTACCAGAGCGACAGGGTACCAAGATTACCGCCACTGGACATCCGACTGAGCGGGGTGTGAAAGCAATAACTGCAATCAGCGGCGTTAGTCTGATTACGGTTGGCGGGCGTGGCATCGTCGGCTTGCCCGGAGTTGCCGGAAAGACTTTCAGCGCTGTTGCTAATGCGCAGGCCAATGTTCTGCTGATTTCCCAATCGTCTTCGCAAAACGACATCTGCTTTATCATCAACTCAGAAGACGAGGCGCGTACAGTGGAAATGCTTCGCCAGGCATTCGCTTTTGACCTGGCCCATCAGCAGATAGAACACATCACAGTCAACCCGGACATCGCCATCGTCGCGGTGGTGGGCGATAGAATGCGCGGCACACCGGGAATCTCCGGACGCACCTTCAGCGCCCTGGGACGGAGAGCCATCAACATTATCGCCATTGCGCAGGGGTCTTCCGAATACAATGTTTCATTTGTCGTGGAAGCGAGCATGATGGGCGACGCCGTTCTGACTCTGCATAGCGAATTCGGACTGCAACGACGTGCCTCGCGGTTTGAGTCGGCGGAGAATGCGAGCGCGCTGGCAAATGCCTGATGCTAGACAGGCAATAAGTAATCGAGAAGATTTTCCAGTTGCTGGTAGTTGAATAGCCTGGATAACACACTTATGCATGTATAATGCTCCTCACTGAAGAGGTGTGCCTTGATGTCCCGCCCCGGACCGTTGTGGCAGATTGAATCCTTACCCACATCACGAAAGGCTATAGCTATGACCCCCAAACATCCCAGACCAGTTGGAAACTGGTTGCTTGACGCTCTCCCGGACGAAGACTACGAGCGGTTGCTGGCAGATATGGAGCCGGTCCTCTTTTCTCTCGGTGCCGTCATTTATGAATCAGGTGGACAGATGGAGCATGCCTATTTCCCTACAACCTGTCACGTCTCTTTGCTCTACACCATGATGAATGGCGTGACCGCCGAGATGGGCTTGGTGGGAAATGAGGGAGTGGTCGGTATTGCTCTCTTCATGGGCGGTGATACGACTCCCAACAGGGCAGTGGTCCAGGGAGCCGGCAAAGCCTTCGAGTTAAAGGCGAAGTCGATGCGCCGTGAGTTTGGCCTGGGAGGCGAATTTCAACACCTACTGCTTCGCTACACGCAGGCTTTGATCACTCAAATCTCTCAAACGGCCGTCTGCAACCGGCTTCACTCTGTGGAACAACGACTCTGTCGCTGGTTGTTGATGACCCACGACCGGACGCAGTCGGATGAATTACAGATGACTCAGGAGTTCATCTCCAACATGCTGGGAGTGCGCCGCGAAGGAGTGACTCACGCCGCGCAAGGTTTGCAGGAGAAAGGCTTGATCAGCTACGTGCGAGGCCATATCAAGATTCTTGATCGGTCGCAATTGGAGGCGCGTGTTTGCGAGTGTTACCAAGTCGTTAGAGCGGAGCATGACCGTCTGTTCGGCTTAGTTTCTCCTCATTGACCCCCGCTGATCGATATCCCTGAATCTTTCCTGCCTTGTTCCGCCTGTATGTGTGTTCTCACACAGACGACTATATCCCCTTCGTGTTATTCATACAGCAACCCGTCGTGTGAGTGTTTTCAGCGCCAGCTACAAACCTCTGGTGTAATTAAACAAAGGAGAATAACAATGTTGTGGACCGTACTTGTAATATTGTTGGTCTTGTGGGTACTCGGGTTCATTGGCCATGTTGGCGGCGGCATGATTCACCTTCTGCTCGTCATTGCCGTGATCGTGCTTGTGGTCAATCTCTTGTCGGGTAGACGTTCGGTCTAGTTGTTAAGCCAATGCCTCGAGAGACGAACCACGGCGAGCCACCTGCCAACCGGCTACTGGCTATGCTGCCAGCAAAAGAATATCGACGTCTCTTGCCCGAGCTGAAACGCATAACTCTGACTTTCGGCGAAGTGTTGTACGACCCGGGTGATCGTATTAGGCACGTCTATTTTCCTAATAACTCGATCGTTTCATTGCTTTCGGCAGTGGGAGACAGGTCTACTCTCGAAGTCGGAATGGTCGGAAACGAAGGAATGACGGGCCTGCCCGTCTTTATGGGCGTGGATGTGTCCACCACGCGCGCCCTTGTGCAGGGCTCCGGCTCGGCTATGAAAATGACATCGGCGGCAATGCGTCAGGAGGCCAACCGGCTGGGCTCTCTGCATCGTTTGCTGCATCGTTATAGCCATTCGTTGTTGACGCAGATCTCTCAGTCGTCGGCTTGCAATCGTTTCCACACAGTAGACGCGCGCCTCGCTCGCTGGTTATTGATGACCGGCGATCGATTGGGCGAGGACCAGTTTCGACTGACGCAGGATTTCATGTCTAACATGCTGGGCGTGCGGCGCGAGGGAGTCAATAAGGCAGCTGGCGCGCTGCAGCTCAAGAAACTGATTCGCTACAGTCGCGGGAATCTCGTGATCCTCAATCGGACGGGGTTGGAAGCAGCTTCGTGCTCGTGTTACGCCATTACCAAGGCCGAAAGTGACGCGTATCTGAATTGAGTGGTTTGACTTTCCCTGCTCCGAACGCGAACGCGTCTCAGCAAGATATTTCACCGGGGAAAACGGGTGGGTCTCGATGAGGGAGACCCACCCGTTGTGTGACTGGGGAGTATCTAACCGAGCTCACTTATGGCCTGGAATTTCCATATTTCAGCGGTACCGTCACCAATAGCGAGCCCGCGGCCTTTCCGACGATGCGATAAACCGTCTGTGGCGCTGGTTCTTCCTGCGTCAGAAGTCTTGAGGATGAAGTTGCGCTTGCTGCTTTCTCTTCGTTGGTCCAGGCTCGACCCGCGCCACCTTCCATCTCGAATCGCTCCACTTCGCTGGACCACATCTTTTCCCATTTCGCAATGTCAGACTTCGAGACCTTGAGTGGCTTGTCGGTTAGCGGCAGACTTTCGAGGGGTTGGGAAGTGACAATGAAGCTAAGCACTTCTGCGACCTGATCGCTTCTGCTGGGACTGGGCACTAGAGTGAAATAATTTGGAGTATCTTCCTGTGCTGGCACATCGATTAGCTTTCCGGCTCTTACCTTGTTATCCCCGTTACGCGTCCGCGTGGTTGGGAAAATCAGATAGGCATCGCCGAGCGACCCATCAGCGTATTGCTCGCGATCCACAACATAGAGATAACCTGCTCTCGGTGATTCGACGCTGATGCGCACACGCTCGCCGACCTTAAGTTGCGTGTCGGCTTCCATACGCTCGGGAGTCCACTCACCGTGCTGCGAACTCTCCATTACGAGCAATCGGGCGCCACTGTCATTCTGTCTTGAGGGACGAAGCCGCCACAGAGTTACGCCCAGCTCTTCGCTGCTCGCGGGACGAGTCGAAGTCGAGCCAAGCCTTTTCGAAGAAGATGAGAGCAACAGCATGCTACTGGCGCGACGATATGTAGGTCGTTTGCTTCGAAGGACTGTTGTGGGAGATGAGCTTTTTCGCGTCCGAGCTTTGGAACTAGAAACAACCTCTTGAGTTTCGGCAGATTTCGCCGGACGAGCGCGCAGGAATTCCTCGAGCACTATCTGACGCGATTCTGCCTCCTGCGCTTGAGCAACCGCTGGGCATATGAAAGACGTGAGTATGACCAAGCCTGCAGCCGGTATCCATAATGTCCGAATAATGAAGTTGAAGGTCTGGATCATGTGTTCCTCCGGAATACTTGATTCCTTCGCAATTGCAGAGACTTGCTCGACTGCTTGAATCGTCCACGCTCTATTTCATCTGATCTTGTGGTGGAGAGGTGGCAGACAACCTCCTCAGCGTCAATTCCAGCTCACGGACGGGCCACTACGAGCGGGGACGTTTCCGCTTCGCGCCGATAGAAAACTCTCGGGCGTTGTACCTGGCGATCCTTGCTCTTATCACCTTCCGCGAAGACGATTATCTGTTCCAACTGCCGGCCCTGCTTCTTCTGTTCTGCGACTTTTTCCAGTTGCATTTCTGGAACGCGTGCTGTGGCAAAGTCGAGCCATTCGCGCAGCAGCACCTGGCCATCTTTCGGATTCTTGTCTGCCGTAACTGATTTCAAGCCCTCTTCAACCAACGCATAGGTGAGGAATCCATGTCCCAGTCGCGATGCTTCCTGAGCGGCCTGATAGCTTTGCGCAGCGGTCAGAATGTACATTCCCTTCTCATATGCAAGCTGCGCCAGACCTTTGCTGTTCATCGGCCCACGACGTTTTTCTTCCGCTTCCAAAGCCTGACCGGAGTTGCAGGCATCAATCACCAGAAGAAGGCGGCCGGCGTCGATTCCCTCGACAGCTTGTTCCAGTTCACGGTCAGAAATGCTGTGGCTCAATATCGATTGCAGTCCGGCTTGATCCAGTGAGGTTCGCGATCCGTCATATCCAAGGTCGTGAGGTATCAAGTAGAAGCGGTTTTGCTGGGCGGTGCCGTGTCCGGCAAAGTAGATTACCAGCGCATCCTCGGGCTGAACCTGAGTGCGGAGCGTTTTCAAAGCATCAAGGATACTGAGCTTCGTAGCTTCCTTATTAGCGAGGGAAATTACTTTGACGTTTGCATACTGTCCCAGCTTATTCTGTTGGCGACGCATCTCTTCAGCAAAAGCCTCAGAATCGGCGAGAGCGTAACGCAGATTGTACGCTGAATTGGCATATTCATTGATGCCGATAGCAAGGATGTAGGCGGTGCCGGTGCGCTTCAAACTCTCTGCGCCAGTGATCGTAAGCTCGGCATCGGCGCTTTTGATGTTATCCCTATTAAATGCATAGGCAGTGAGACGGTTCTCGCCTGCGACAATTGAAATGGGAATCGTCGTTTGCACCGCTGCACTGTTTTGCTTGTTCAGGAGATCGCCATGCCAGACCTGCACTAGAGTGCCATTGCGAAACAATCGCAGGTCCTGCGCTCCCGCGGTAGCGTCTGACACATCAATTCTCACTCTGACCTTACGTGCGGTGACTGCTGTGTCAGACTGATCATCAATCAACCCCAGCTTAACATAAGGCTGGCGAAGATTTTTTAGGGCAATGTCTGACGGCGGCCGGGGATGTTTATCAGCAAAGATGTCGGTCAGTAGATCGGGATAAAAGAAATCGCCGAAAAACGCTTCTACTGGAGCGTAGTTGAAGGTGCTGTCGCTGAATCGCCAAATAATCTTTTTCCATGCAGCCGGCGAGCCGTCAAAGAGACCTTCTGGAGTGACGACAATCCAATCTCGCTCATCCAAAGCAATCAAACTGGCGAGTTCTCTGCCGGAACTCATCTCCCATACTTTGACACTTCCATCATTACTTCCACTCACCAGATACCTATTATTTGGGCTGAAAGCTATTGAACTGATCATCCCAACATGACCCGTAAGAGTTCGCAACTCCGCGCCTGTAGAAACGTCCCACAGTTTGACCGTTTTGTCTTGACTGCCGCTCGCGAGAATCTTCCCATCACTGGTAAATGCGACTGATTCAACGACGTTGGAATGGCCCTTCAGAGTACGCAGCTCCCTGCCCGTGGAGACATCCCACAGGGTGACGTTGTTGTCAAAACCAGCGCTCGCGAGAGTTCTCTCGTCCGGGCTGAAAGCCAGGGAATCCACAAAGGAATGCGCTTTGAGAGTGCGCAACTCCGCACCCGTCGCAGAATCCCACAGCTTTATGGTTTTGTCCCAACTGCCACTGACCAGAATCTTCGCGTCACGGCTCAATATCACTGAAGAGACAATACCGGTGTGACCATTAAAAGTGCGCAACTCTGCACCCGTCGAAACATCCCAGAGCTTGATGGAGTAGTTAGCACTACTGGTGGCGAGAGTTTTCGAATCCAGACTGAATGCGAGTTTCGTGACAACAGCGGCATGCCCGTTGAGAGTGCGCAACACTGTGCCGGTGGAGACATCCCACAGACTGACGGTGTTGTCTTCATTGCCAGTGGCCAGAGTCCTTCCATCGGTGCTGAATTCGACCGAATATACTGAAGTAGACTGCTCTTTGAGACTGCGCAACTCTGCGCCCGTGGAGAGATCCCAGAGCTGGATCGTATCGTTCGAACCGCTTGCTAGAGTCCTTCCATCACTACTGAATGCGACCGAGATAACACTATGAGCATGACCCTTCAGAGTGCGCAGCGCAATGGTTGTGGAGACATCCCACAGCTTCACCGTGCTGTCCTGACTACCACTGGCCAGAGTCTTTCCGTCAGGACTGAAGGTGACTGAGTAGACAAAGTAAGTATGCCCTGTCAGCGTGCGTAACTCAGCACCCGTCGCCGCATCCCAGAGCTTGATCGTCTTGTCTCCACTACCACTCGCGATTATCTTGCCATCAATACTGAATGCAACTGAATAGACTGCCTCAGAATGCCCTGTGAGAGTGCGTAGCTCTGTACCAGTGGAGAGATCCCATAGCTTGACGGTGTGGTCCCAACTGCCGCTGGCGAGAGTTTTACCGTCACTGCTGAAGGCGACTGAGCCAACAGGAGAGGAATGACCGTGAAGAGTCATAAGCTCCGCGCCTGTAGAAACGTTCCACAACCTGACGGTGTTATCCCAACTGCCGCTCGCGAGTGTTTTGCCGTCCAGGCTGAAGGCGACTGATGCGACGTAGCCAGCATCGGGGCTAAGAGTGCGCAGCTCTGCGCCGGTCGCGAAATCCCACAGCTTGATGGTTTTGTCCCAACTGCCGCTCGCGAGTGTTTTGCCGTTCGGGCTAAAGGAGACTGCAGTGACCTTGGAAGTCCCATGTCCCTTGAGTGTGCGCAGCTCTGCGCCCGTCCCAACATCCCAGAGCCTGATGATGCCCCAACTGCTGCTGGCCAGAATCTTCCCATCGCTACTGAAGGCAACTGACTCGACATCCGCTACGTCTCCCTTTAGAGTGCGCAGCTCTACGCCCGTCGTGACGTCCCACAGCTTAATGACCATGTCCGAACCTGCGCTGGCTAGGGTCTTCCGATCAGGACTGAAGGCTACCGAATGAACCTCGCCGCCAGGGCCGGTCTGCAAAGCCAACTCGGGCTTTTGCGCCCAGCACGAAGCACCTGCGAAGAGCAGCACGCCGCTCGACGCCCAATGCTTTAAATGTAAGCCCAGCCTGTTCTGACTAGACATCAATGATGCTCCAGTTCCACAAAGCTGACGACAACGTTACCTCTTGCCTTCACGTTTGTTTGTTTCTTCACGTTGTCTTTTTCCAGTTCCGGTTTTGCCGATGCGTAATGACTGATTAAGAAATCGCGCACAGCCTTAGCCTGAGTCTCATTATTTATGGTGCCCTTGTCCTTCTCATTGACTGCGCTTTTGACGGCTTCGAGTTCAGGCACCGGCGTGGCAGACCAAGCCAGCCAGAATTTCTCAGTTCCCTGGTTGTCATCGAACTGCATCCAGCCGGTCTTGATTTGCTGGTTAGCAGCGACATATGAGGCGCCGGAATTTGCGGATAGGGCAGGGAAGAGAACATTCAAAGTGGCAGTGCCGTCGGCCGCCGGGCCTTCGTTCAAGAGATACAGGTAACCGGACTGAGGACTGCTGACATTCATTATGAACTTCCAGCCATTTCCAAAGATCTCCCGGCCCGACGAATCAAACTCATCTTGTTCAGGCCGACCATCGTGCATCTTCTGGACTGTAAGCCAATAACTCACGTTGCGTTCCGCCGCGGCTTGGGTATTTGGTGCTGTGGTAGGTGAAGTACTGCCGTTGCGTTTGTACAAGTACCACCCGCCAATCAACGCCAAGAGAAGTAGTACTCCGGCAAGCAAACCTATTCGCCATCTGCTCGAGGCAGAGGCTTGTCGCCGGCTATTTGAGTCATGAGCAACAGGTTGGACCACAGGAAAGGTTGCGGCGACGGTATTCTCAATACGGACGTCGAAATTCTGCGCGAGTGGAGTTAGCTCGTTCGCCAGTTGCGTCGGCTGGGGCTCGGCGATTTGTCTGGGGCTTGAGACGGAAGTAAGCGGACCACTGCTTAATGCTCGTGCGACTTCGTCCCCAAAATCTCGAGCGCGAGCAAAACGATTGTTTGGTTCAAATGACAGTGCTCTCAGGATTGCTGCCTGCGCAGCTGTGGGCAAGCCGGGACGAAGATCAGCGGGACTAATACGCACACCTGAGCGTTGCAGCTCGAGCAGTTCGAAATTTGTTTCCGGATTAAAAGGTTTACGGCCGGTGAGCATCTCATACGCAATCTCGGCCAGAGCATAGACATCCGTGGCTGGTGATGCGGGGCGACCACTTAATTGCTCCGGCGCCATGTAGGATACAGTGCCGGCAGAAATGTTTGTGTCGGTACCCGGAGCGATGAGAGAGTCTTTAATCTTCGCGATACCGAAATCAATGACCTTGACTTGCTCTTCACCGTGCCCGAGGTCTTGCAGCATCACGTTCTCAGGCTTGAGGTCTCGATGAAAAATTCCCTTGTCGTGGGCTGCCGTTAGAGCGCGGCCAATCTGCCGAATGATGTCGGCAGAGTTTTCAAGTTCCATTCCCTCCGGCTTCATCACAGAGCGCAGCGTTGACCCATCGACGTACTGCATCACAATGAATGGCTTGCCGTCGGCCAGTTCTCCCGAATCGATTATGCCGACCACGCCTGGGTGATCGATGCGACTGAGGGCCTCCATCTCCTGACGAAACTTCTGCACGACGTATTCACTCTTATAGGCATCTTCGAGCAATACCTTGATGACTACAGGTCGTGAGTGAAGTTGAAGATCGCGAGCGAGATAAACAACGCCGAAGCCGCCGCGTTTGAGCTCTCTTTCAATGAGGTAGCGATTGTTAAGCGTATTGCCCGCAAGTGACGCGCCTGCAGATACGGCGGCGTGAATCAATGTGGCAGATTCGTTCTGGGAGTCAGATGGCATTAGGTGCGGAGGCCGAGAACTGCGAGTTGCCCACTTTTTACTTTGGTTTCGAGGCACCGGCGCTGAGGGTCTGCAGATAAATCTGAAACACGTTTGGCAGCGTGTAGTTTACCCCGCCATCAGCCGGCGTTATCCGGGTGGCGTCGCTAACACACTCTGCGATTCTCGCCGCTATCTGGCTCTGCCCGTTGTAGAAAAGAACCTGTTCGCTGTGGTCTTTGAGATTTCCTTTTTGTACCTCGACCTGTGCCCCCGTGCCACGCAACTTTTCCCCAACTTTGTTTGCAACTTCCAGAAGATTGACTCGGTCTTTGTCGCGGTAAAAAACCGTTACCTTCATTCCGCGCAGATTGCAGGGTGACGCTTCGTCAGCATCATTCGTGACCAATGGTTTCGCATAAACGCGTGTGACTTCGAATGAGTAAGTGAGTTGACCCCACGACCCCTTAATTACATCGCCATTTCGCGCGGCTTTAAACTCTTGTCCCTTTAGGCGACCTGCCAAATTTACGTTGATCGAATTGCCTGATTGGCTCCAGCTCCCATCAAGTTTGTTTTGACCCGCGATCATCAGACTTGCGCCGGCAATAAAGTTTCCGGAGAAGCCACCGCCCTTGTTGAATCTTAACTCATAAAATTTGTCACCGCCGGGTGAAGTGCCAACCCAAATGGAGTCGTCGAGAGAGTTGTCCATTTCCCTCAACCTGTTTCGCGCAGCCAATGCGAAAGTCCCATTTGGATATTTCTTGAGATAGGCCCTAATCTCGTCGCGACCGCCACCTTCTTTGATGGAGGACCAAAAGGTCAGTTCTGCGAGTGAGTTTTGAGCATCCGTTGCCTGACTGATCGCTCGCGTGTTCTCTTCCACCTTGGCGGTCTGCACGCTGTTCAAACGGTTTCTTGCCAGTACGGCAAATTGTCCATCTGGATACTTTTCTAGATAGGCTTTGAAGTCGTCGGGATTCGTGCTTGTCTTAATGGTGTCCCAAAAACTAAGTTCGATCGCCGCTGGATCGACAAAGCTTCCCGACGGAACAGCAGCAGCTTGCGTAGCAGCCGTGGCGCCAGGTGCAGACAGAACGAGTTCTTCCGCCTTGTAACCTTCAATCGTAGCGAACGGTCGTTGCTGTTTGCCACCACCGAGATCTATAGCGATGCGCTTTGGCACAGTGTCCTGGACAAACCTCACAAGTTCCGACAGTGTGACCTCACCTGAGCCGTTCGCAGCTGAACCCTTCAAAGCCTCGACTATGGCCCATGTAAAGTAACCTTGCTTCTTCTCGGTGTATTCGTAGGCGCGCTGGCCTACGCCTGTAGCATAAATTGTGGCAAAGGCCTGGACCTCGCGATTGCGGATGTCGAAGTTGAAGCCATTGACGTACGCTTCGGTCAAAGGGTTCGGCGCGTCGGCCCGACCACCAGGATCGTTGCGGCAGGCGTCGAGGAGGACCATTACCTGGCCAACCCCGGTCGCTCTAATCAGGTCGCGCATGCGAGTAACGTTGATGGCCGTATCTTCGAGAAATGAAATCTGATCACTAATCTGCGCATCGGAAGGGAGTAGAAAGGCGTGCCCACCGCGTTCCATGCCGTGTCCCGAGAAGGAGATCAGCAGCAATCCATCTTTCGGCACCGCTGCGGCCAGATTTGAAAGTCGGCGCAATAGATTGACCCGGGTGGGCTGTCGCTCAGCGGGTTGGTCTGTCGACAGGAGAATCACCTGGTCGGAAGGGAACCCTGCGTAACGAACTAAAGTCTCGGCCAATATACGCGCATCATTCGCCGCGCCTCGCAGCGGGCTTACCTGCGGATCGGCGTACTTATCGACTCCAACGACCAGTGCCCAGCGCTTACCTTTACCAGGTAATGTCTTTAACGGCTCAATCTGCTCTAACTGGCGCGAATCCGCCGGAGTCTGGGTTGGGGACACCGGTGACTGTGAGGCGGCGGGTGTCTGAGCGGCTAATTGATGACTGCTGAAGATCGCCAGGGCAAAAATGGTTGCGAAGACAGAGTAGAAGCGAGAGGGGGTCATAGCTTTCTCCTGAAGGTGTATTGCGCGCGAAAAGGTAAGGGCGGGAACTTCGAGTAGCGAAGGGCCTTGATTGATGGGAGCCCGAATAAGCCCCCGAGCATTCTATGTCAATTTTCTTATCAGCGCTAGACCTATGATCCGGAATGAAGCGAAAGAGGTCCCAAGGAGGGCAAAAGGGCTGTAGGAGCAGCACTTCACGCCGAACCTCAACAATGCGCGCTCCCGCTCCAACTAATACTTCCTTTTCTTAGTAGTGTCCTAATTTGAGATTGTGTTAGTGCATTCTCTGTGTTCTCCGTGCCTCAGTGGTGATAAAAGTGGAGAAAACCAGTTCACCACGGAGACGCGGAGAACACGGAGAACACAGTGCGACTGAAATTAGGACTCAGCTCCCTTTCTAATTCAAGTTCATGATCGGCGGCTTGTAAGGAGGTGGCGGCACTTTTACGCTAACGATCCTTATCTCCGCTTTTCGGTAGATACTGGCCCACCAGGTCAAGCAGTTTTTCGGGGACAAATGGCTTAGGTAAGTAGGCATTGAAACCCACAGAAGCGGGATCAATCTTTAGTTGAGCGTCGATTCCTAGCTCACCATAGGCGGAAATCGCTATTATCGGAACATTACTCAGATCCGGATGTGAGCGGATCCGAATTGCAGCGGCGAAGCCGTCAATCTCTGGGAGCGCCAGATCCATCAGAATGAGTGCTGGACGCTCGCGCTCCGCCATCTCCACCGCCTCTCTTCCACTAGTTGCCTCGATCACGTGGTAACCGCCTTCTTCCAGCCAACGCTTCAAAATAACCCGGACATCATCGTAGTCATCTACGACCATGACAATTGGACGAGTGTTCTTCATTGCAGCATTGTACCTCTTTGAAGGTCGGAACGTGCACGAGTTAGTTTTGACTATTTTTCAAATCAAGTACTGTTGGACGCCGTGAAAGCGACGCTTGAGAAATGATCATCAGAATCGTCGTAATGCATTAAAAACACGAGCCGCCTGGCCTAATACCGGTCTCCAGCCTACAAAACTCTCTATTGTCCGAAGCGCGATGAGGTTAGCGTAATGTCAGCCCGGGCCCACGCCTTCTTGAAGCGCGACTCGACCAACGACGCCTCTTCATTCTTACCCTGCGCCTTGAGGGCTTGCATCAAGCCAAACAGCGCCCAACCGTTCTCGCGATTGCGTTTCAGATCCTCCCAATAAACAGTCTCGGCTTCCGCGGGTCGGTTTGCTTCCAGCAGCACAGCGCCGAGCGCGTGACGCGGCGGATAGTGGAACTCAGCAGGCTCGGTGTACACCAGAGCGTCTTCCAGTCGCACGGCCCGCTCGAGGTGCGCTACGCTCCGGTCATAATCCTTTTTGGCCGCGGTAATCTCGCCGGCCAGAACTTCTCTCGCAATTGAAAGCACCTGGCGACCGGTGTTCGGCGAAAATAGCGGCTGATCGAGCGACTTATCCGCCATTATCTCGTTCAACTTCGCGAACTCCTGATCGGCCGAATCGATCTGTCCTTTGCCGAGAAACGCCGTACCGCGCGCGTAGTGCCACATGCCGGTCAGATACGCGCTGGTCGCCGGCGGCTCTGGCTCGCGCAACATCTCGTCCCATTTTCCAAAGCGCGTGAGCGCGTAGTAAGGCACGACGCGAAAGCCGGCAAGCAGCGGAACTGCTTTTAGAGTCTCGTCGTTGACCTGCGAAGCCGCCTTGCGCGCAGCTTCAATCGCCAGCTTGCTGCGGCCTTCAGCCGTCGCCGCAAACCAAAGGAAGTGCAGGTTGTGCGGATAGTAGGCCATCGGGTAAAGGCCCTGGGCGCGGCATTGCGAGATGTAATCTTCGTCCGCCGCGATCGCCATTTCGTTGCTGCGCACGGCGTCGGCATAGCGGCCCACACGTTGATAGATGTGCGCGGGCATGTGCACCATATGACCCGCGGCGGGCATTAGCATCTGCAGACGGTCGGCGGCAGGTTCAGCCTTTTCCGCCTGGTACGCCTCCATCAGGTGAATGTAGAGATGCAGCGCGCCCGGATGTTGCGGACTGCGCGCGATGATTTGTTCCGTGAGCGCGACGATCTCCGCGGTTCTTTCGTAAGGCGTGCCGTCTCGCGTCCAGTAACCCCAAGGCCTCAGGTCCATCACGGATTCAACGTAGAGCATGGCGATGTCCTGATCGTCGGGAAAGCGCAGATGCACCTCGCGCATTGCATCGGCGTACGCCCGATCACGTGCTTTGCGATCTTCAGCGTGGCCGGAGTAGCGCTGGGTCAAGGCGTCGATTAACGCCTGTTCGCGTGGTGACGCTTTGGCTTTAAGGGACACGGCTTTCTGAATCACCTCGAGCGCTTTCGGCTCGTTAGTAGGATCCATCGGTGCGTTGATGTTCGGCCCGAGCGCCAGCGCCTCGCCCCAGTAGGCGATCGCGAGATCAGGATCGAGACGCGCGGCTTCTTTGTATGCTCGGCCTGCTTCCGCATGATTGAACGCGTACGAGAGATTCAGGCCCTGATTCATAAAGAGCTGCGCCTGTTTGTTCTCTGTCGATACCGGAAACACATGAGCGCCGAGTTTCTGCAGCCGCGGGGCCAGCGCGCCGGTCGGAGACTTTGACTGCTGGGCCGGTTCAATATAGTGAACGTGGTTGGGCGCTGGTTGCTGGGCTTGAGCCAAAGTAGTTCTCTGAAAAGCAATCAGCGTCACGCCGGTTGCAACCAGCGTCAGGAAGAATCTTGAAAATCGCATGGCTATGTCCTTTCTGACTGAAATCCTTCTGCCTTTTTGAGAAAGGGATTCTACTGCCGTATGGACATCGCCTCAAGCTTTTCCGACTTGTAGGTAGTCTTGTGAGGAAAAGTGGTGAGCCGAGCCAGGACTCGAACCTGCGACCCACTGGTTAAAAGAGCCATCGAGCGAATTCCATCACCAATCTTGCCTTGCGGAATGGATGAGTGATAGAGTTCGCGTCGAACCGAGCCCAGCTCACTCCCTTTTCAGCTCCTCTGGAATTTCTCCAGACCGGATGAAGTAAACAGCTCAACAATCGAGGCGCAAATGCCGTTCCCACTACTATCAAAGTAAAGGAGACGTATGCAGCAGCTAAGAGAGCAAGGCACCTATACTCTACCTGAGCGACGAGAATTCGTGGCGAGGGAGCAGGAGAACATTAAACTCGTGCAACATATCTACGAGCATTTTAAGAGGGGAGACATTAAAGCTCTACTCAACCTGCTTTCAGTTAACATCGAATGGCAATTACCGGAAATAGAGAATGTGCCATTTGCTGGGAGACGTCGAGGCCATGAAGAGATGGGGCAGTTCTTCGAATCGCTAGTTGATACTCAAGAGATTCAGCATTTTGATCCAAGAGAGTTTATCGCTCGCGGTGATAAAGTGCTGGCTCTGGGTCATTATGCTTGGCGGGTTAAATCTACTGGTAGGGAGTTCGGGGGTGACTTTGCGCATGTGTTCACAGTACTTGATGGTAAAGTCGTAAAATTCCACGAATACATGGATACTGCTGCCGCAGCCGCTGCTCATCGAAAGGACAACGGCGCCTAAGAGGCCAATGGAGGCGGCCTTGTGACTCCCGAATCGGTTCGAAGATGGCGGACGGATTTCCATCTGGGCCAACTAGAATTCTTTCACGGGAGGTTCCAGCCATGAAAAGATCGATTCAATGTAAGTTCGTTTGCTTACTGACCTTTGTCTTGACCCTATCCGTCAGTTGCGCCTCTCCCCCCAGACCGCCGAAAGCCGTAAAGACGGTGGCTTTTATTACCAACACTACCTCCGACTTCTGGAAGATCGTGCGGAAAGGATGCGAGAAGGCTGACGCCGAACTGCCCGATGTGACCGTCGCCTTCAAAACCACAAATACCGGAACGATAGAGGAGCAGAATGGACTCATTCGTCAGGCGCTGGACCGTGATGATGCCGATGCCATTGCTATCAGTCCGATCGATCCCGCTGGTCAGAAAAGGGTGATTAACGATGCGGCGAAGAGGGCTTTAGTCATCACTCAGGACAGCGATGCACCGGATAGTGATCGCGCACTCTACCTCGGCGCCGACAACCGGGTCGCCGGACGCCAGGCCGGTGAACTCATCAGGAAAGCTCTTCCGCAGGGTGGAAAGATCATGGTCTTCGTCGGCAAACGGGAGGTACAGAACGCGCAAGAACGATTCGAAGGACTGAAGGAATCGCTGCAGGGCTCGAACGTGGAGATCATTGACCTTATGACTGACGACGCTAACCCAGCTAGTGCCAGGGAAAACGCGTATCAAACGCTGAAGAAATATCCTGACATAGCTGGCATGGTTGGTTTGTGGTCCTACAACGGGCCATCGATAGTGCAAGCACTTAAACCCGAGGGTAAGCTCGGCACGATTAAGATCGTATGCTTCGACGACGAGCGGGAAACACTCGCAGCGATCAAGGAAGGGGCAATCTTCGGGACGGTGGCGCAGCAGCCGTTCGAATACGGATACCAGGCGGTTAAGACGGCAGCGAAGATCCTGAAAGGCGACCGTTCGGTGATCCCTGGAAACAAAAGGATCTTCATTCCTACAGTCGTCATCCAGCGCAATAATGTTGATGAGTACAGTAAGAAATTAGACCAGTTGCTCGGTACATGAGGTTAGCTCACATCACTTATGTTCCCTAAACATTGGAGGTAACTGCGTCCTATTTCGAAGGGTTTTTTAAATGAGGCAGCGATGCCCATTTGGAGTGGGGTTGAGATGAGGCAATTCGCACTATTGAGCTAGTTGCTCAACATTGATATATTAAGCGCCGATATCGAAGCTCTCTTTCATTCGTCCAGTTGATTGTTCTTCAGGGCGGCTTCCACTCCTGGTTCTCGTTACCGACTCTCTCCAGCGGACGTGAGCGGCGAATGAGAGACTGCATCCGTGAGTTCGCAACAGACCTCTAATTGATACTCGAAGCCCTCTCGCCCTGATGGGAGCGGGGACATCTATTCGTAGGAGCTTACCCATGGAAAATAAGAGAGACGTTATTGTTGGTATTGGGGGAGCCGCTGGAGACGGATTAGACAAGTCCGGCGACACGATAGCGAAAACTTGTAGTCGACTTGGCCTCTATGTAACTGCCTACAATAGTTACCAATCGGTGATTCGCGGCGGCCATATTTGGCTGCGAGTGCGCATAGCCGAGAAAAAGGTCTCCTCGCATGGGGATCATCTGAATGTGCTGATCGCACTGAATCAAGATGCTATAGAACGCCACGCCCGTGAGGTCGAACCCGGTGGCGCCGTCATATACAACGGAGACAAGCTCACCTGCGATTCAACGCTCATTAGCAGCCAGGTACTGCCTGTCCCATTGCCCATTAAGGAGCTAACCAAATCTTTTGGGCGCCTTCCACCGATAATGCAAAACACCGTAGCGCTGGGCGCCCTCCTCTATCTGCTCGGACTGGAATTTGACATGGCAGCAAGCGTGTTGGCGGATACGTTCAAGCACAAAGGCGAAGCAGTCGTGGAGCAGAACGTCCAGGTCGCACGAGCTGGATACGATTACGCAAAAGATATCTCTGTTCCGCTTGGTTACGAGTGGGATTACACGCGCATCAAGAGACCCTTCATCACTGGTAATGAGGCTTTCGCCTTAGGTGCAGTTGCAGCCGGCTGTAAGTTTTACTCAGCATATCCAATGACGCCAGCTTCATCCATCCTGCACTGGATGGCCGCGCATGGAGCCAAGTGCGGCGTGGTAGTCAAGCAGTGCGAGGACGAGTTGGCCGTTGTCAACATAGCTATAGGCGCGGGGCACGCTGGGGTACGTGCGATGTGCGGCACGTCAGGCGGCGGATTTGCCCTGATGACGGAGGCCATCGGACAGGCTGGAATGATCGAAGCGCCGCTAGTGATTATCGAAGTCCAGCGAGGCGGGCCATCTACCGGTATCCCCACCAAAACGGAGCAAGCTGATCTCAATCAGGTTTTCGGCGCGTCTCAGGGCGATTACCCTCGCGTTATCATTGCGCCCACCGATACAACCGACTGCTACTACACAGCGGTCGAGGCACACAACCTTGCGGAGAAGTACCAGCTCCCGGTCACTATCATTTCCGACTTGCTGCTCTCAGAGCACCCGGAGACAATCGAGGCTGGTGCTCTGCGCAATGACGTTCCGATCGAACGCGGTGAAATCGTTTCCGATTGGTCTGACGAGAAAGGGCAGTTCAAGCGATACGCATTCACCCGCTCGGGAGTCTCGCCACGCGCTTTGCCTGGCTCGGAGGGAGCGATGTATGTGGCAGCAACCGACGACCACGACGAAGAAGGCGTTGTGATCAGCGATGTCTTCACCAACCCACCCATGCGTCGCAAGATTCAAGAGAAGCGCATGCATAAGCTTGTCAAGGTCTTGCAGGAACTCACTCCGCCTAAACTGGAAGGCCCACCCGATGCTGAGGTCACTCTGATCGGCTGGGGCTCGTCGAAGGGTGTGATTAGTGAAGCCATTGCTTTACTTGCTGAGCAGGGCATCCGCGCCAATCATCTTCAGATCAAATACCTCTATCCTTTTCACGCCAGCGAGGTGAGCGAGATTCTCCGCGGCACGAAGCGCACGGTCTGCGTTGAGTGCAATTACACCGGGCAGTTCGCGCGTCATCTGCGTGCTGAAACCGGATTCGGTGTTGATGACCTGATCTTGAAGTACGATGGTGAACCGTTCGAACCACATCACATTGTCGAACAACTACGCGCGATTCTTGAAGACCAGCCGCGTTCGACTGATGTCACGCTGGAAGAGGCGCGAGAGATGGGCTATCACTACGTTCGTGTGCACCTGGCGGATAAAGTACGACCCGGGAAGATTGTGAAGATTGAGGAGAGTGAATACGGCGAGCCATTGTGGCAAATTGAGATGGTAGCCCGCGACGGCGGCGAAAAGCGCGGCGATTTGTCTATCGGGACCGCCACAGGCGCAACTTACTCATGGCAAGCTGTTAAAGCTCTGACAGCAGAGGCAGGATAAATAGTCTGTGAGTTCCAGGGTCTGGGGTCGTGAGACAAGGCGATTCTCTTTGACTCCAGAGTCGAGACTCAGAAGGAGATTCGGATATGGCTACAGTAATTGAATTGCCCATCGAAACCTACGCAAGTGAGGTTGAACCAGACTGGTGTGCAGGGTGTGGTGATTTCGGAGTGCTGCGCGCGCTCCAAATCGCTGCTGGAAGGTTAGGAATCAACCCCAAAGACTTAATGATCGTCTCCGGCATTGGCTGCTCATCGAACTTGCCTGGTTTCATCCATTCCTATGGAGTGCACAGCTTGCATGGACGCGCTGTGGCTGTCGCCACCGGAATCAAGCTCGCCAATCATGCCTTGAACGTGGTAATTACGGGCGGAGATGGCGATGGTTACGGAATCGGCCTGGGGCATTTCATACACGCCATGCGGCGCAATCTGGATTTGACCTACATTGTAATGAACAACCAGATTTACGGATTGACGACCGGTCAAGCCTCCCCCACAACGATGAAAGAGGTGCGCACCAAGTCCACGCCTTTGGGCAATGTTGAACTGCCAATTAACCCAATCGCCCTGGCGCTTGTCTCAGGCGCCACCTATGTCGCGCGCGGTTTTTCGGGGGAGAACAAACACCTGGCGGATCTCTTTGCGGGAGCCGTCGCCCATAAAGGGTTTTCGCTCGTTGACGTTTTCAGCCCATGCGTCACTTACAACAAGATAAATACCTACGATTACTTCCGG
>WNFR01001851.1_pt1 | contig 41049 bp, 33 predicted proteins | sample 5400221 | NCBI WGS metagenome assembly WNFR01 (sample SAMN13153357, study PRJNA577476) | soil metagenome | isolation source: 40 cm soil under Madrone tree | place: USA:California | collected 2016-06-14 | reverse complement strand
CCCTCCGCCAGCTTCCCCATCAACCTAAACTCTTTCTGGAGTATTTGGATCACTTTGAAAAGGTGAAGTCCTTCTACGCTCATCCGCCGGCCATGGCGGCGGTGACGCGTGTGGCCCGGAGGCTGGAATATCCGGAAGACCGGAGGGCAGAAGTAGCTTCCATTCTGCGCAAGCAGAATATCGCCCTCGGGGCGGTGGCGGAAACGGCCTCCAATTTGGACCGTTTGGAGAAGGGCGCCGTCGCTGTGGTTTCCGGGCAGCAGGTGGGGTTGTTCAGCGGGCCGGCGTACGCCATTTACAAGGCGCTAACGGCCGTCCAGATCGCTGAGGAACTGACGCGCGACGGCATTCCGGCAGTGCCCGTCTTTTGGATGGCGACCGAGGACCACGACCTTGACGAAGTGCGTCACACAACGTGGCTCGACCAGGGTAAGCTCATACGTTTTGAATTGCCGGCGCCTGCGGAATCGGGACGGCCTGTGGGACGCATTCCGCTTGGCGCACAGATCGAGCCGCTAGCGCAAGAAGCTGCGGAGATGCTGGCGAACCAGGGCAGCGATCTGCTCGCGCAATACCTGCTCGAGAGTTACCGCGCCGAGGAAACTTACGGCAGTGCGTTCGGCAAATTATTCGCGCGACTTTTTGCGCGGCAGGGCTTGATCCTGATGGACCCGCTCGATAGCGGGCTGCACAAGGTTGCCGCGCCGCTCTATCAGCATGCGCTGGCAGAACGCGACGCGCTAAACGAAAAGCTGCTGCAGCGCGGAAAAGAATTGGAACAGGCCGGGTTCGAGGCGACGGTCAAAGTAACCTCCAAGAGCACGTTGCTCTTCTCGCTCAAAGACGGGTCGCGGCAAGCCATCACTGCGCGCAGTCAAGAGTTCCAGGCGGGCGACAAATCCCTGCCGCGAGAAGAGCTGGTGCACCTGACACACCGGGAGCCGGAGAATTTCAGCCCCAACGCGCTCCTGCGGCCTGTGGTGCAGGATTATTTGTTGCCCACGGTGGCTTCGATAGCTGGACCCACGGAAATTGCGTATTTGGCGCAAGCCGAGGTGGTATACCGGCAACTGCTGGGGCGCATGCCAGTTGTCCTACCGCGAGCGGGTTTCACTCTGATCGACGCAAAAGCCGGCAAACTCCTACGAAAGTATGAACTCGAGGCCGAGGAAGTGTGGGCAGGTTTGCAGGATTTGCGCCACAAGATGGAGAAACAGTCTGTGACCGGATCGCTGGCGAAGGATTTCGAGCGCGACCAGAAGCAGATTGCCGAAATGCTGGCGAAGCTGGGAGAAAAAATCGAAGCTCTGGACCCCACCCTGAAGAACACCGTCGAAAAAACGAGAGAGGGCATCGAATTTCACCTCGACAAACTGCGGCGCAAAGCAGGCATGGCGCTCGATCAAAAAGCGGGCTTGGTCGCCGCACACGAGCAGCACCTGGAGTCGCTGCTGAATCCGCATAAGGTGCTGCAAGAGCGAGAATTGTGTCTGCTGCCGTTTCTGGCCCGCTGGGGCGCGGGCGGACTCGGCGAATTGCAGAAACTCTCGAGTGGAAAAAAGATCGGGCATCACTTCATTGTTCAACTTCCATAGATCGAAGGACGAAGAACCGGCAGGATGCCGGCGCCACCAGGTATCAAGATCCCTTCATGCCGACATTGATTGTGAAGACGGACCGGCGGACGCGGCTTGTGGATGTGACGGCGCAGGTGCAGAAGGTGGTCGCGTCGTCGGGCGTTGCCACCGGAATTTGCTATTTATATGTGCCGCACACGACGGCGGCGATCACTATCAATGAATGCGCGGACCCGGATGTCGCGCGAGATGTGGAAGGGTCGCTGGACCGGCTGATTCCCGCGACGTGGCCGTACCGGCACAGCGAGGGCCATTCGGACTCTCATGTGAAAGCCGTGCTTGTCGGTGCCCGCCAGATCATCCACGTGGAAGGCGGCGAGCTGGTGCTGGGGCGCTGGCAAGGCGTTTTCTTTTGCGAGTTTGATGGACCCCGGGAGCGGCGGCTGCAGGTGAAGGTTGTGGCGGATTGAAGTCTAGTCACAAAGAAACCTGGGCCGATTTACCCCCCTTACCCCCACGAATTCGCATGAATATCAAAAGAAAGGGCTTATAAATTTGCAATTGGTAAGTGATTGATTCTAAAGGAGGCGATTCTGGTTGTCTTGAAACTAGCCAAGGGCGAAGTGACGACCTTGAAAAGAAAAGCGGGAGCAAGCTCCCGCACTCCATAGCAGTAATCTAGAAAAGTAAGTATACTACAAATTAAGGGAAAGTCAAGGGCAATTTTCGGGAATCTCGTGCGAGCTGAATCCACCGGGGATTTCCATTCCGCGCTGAAGCACCCTCCCAAAGACTGGGTTTGGCATTGATCCCTAGAATTGACGCGTATTGCTCGAGAGGTTTTCTGGCGGGGTGTGCTAGAGTTTTTGGGTTATGAGGAAGCTCGGGATTTACGTACAGGTGCCGTTCTGCCAGACGAAGTGTACGTATTGTAATTTTCATACCGGAGTGGTGGCTAGCACCCGGTTTGCGCCTTATGTGGAGGCAGTTTGCCAGGAGGTACGCGGGCATCGGGGGTTGTTGAAGGAAGCAGGCATGGATTGGGCTGGGAGTATGGAGCGCCCGCCGCAGCGGAGGCCCTTACAAAGCGACGGCGAGGCTCAAGAGGGAGCTAGAGAGCGGCCCGCCTCCTTAGAGGGAGCGGGGCAGGCTCCATACGAGGGACACACAGACACGAACGTGCCGGTCGACACGGTCTACATAGGTGGGGGGACGCCGAGTCTGCTGGATCATGGTCATCTTCAAGACATCCTGGATTCGATTCGGGAAACATTTGCGGCACAGCTTGAAGAGGTGACGCTGGAGGCGGACCCGGAGACGATCGAAGTGGAAAAGGCGGCGGCTTGGGTGCAGGCGGGGATAAACAGGGTTAGTTTTGGGTTGCAATCGTTTGTGGATAAGGAGTTGGTGGCGGCGGGGAGAATGCACCGGCGGGCGGATATTTACCGGGCGGTGCCGATTTTACGGGAGGCGGGGATAGGGAACATCAGCTTTGATTTGATTGCGGGGTTGCCGCACCAGACGAAAGAGAGCTGGCGGCAATCGCTCGAGGAGTTGGCGACCCTGGCGCCGGAACATGTTTCGGTTTATTTGCTGGAGATCGATGAGGGCAGCCGGCTTGGAAAGGAATTGCTGCATGGCGGGGACAAGTACAGCGCGGGGGCGGTGCCCAGCGAAGATGAGATGGCGGAGTTTTACGAGATGGCGCAAGAGTCTCTGGGGGCAGCGGGGTATCATCACTACGAGATTTCGAATTGGGCGAAGCCGGGGTTTGAATCGAGGCACAATCTAAAATATTGGAGGCGTGAGCCATACCTGGGATTTGGGGCGGGGGCGCATTCGTTTTCTGGGGCGGAGCGATGGGCGAATGCGCATGACGCGGCGACGTACGTGAATGCTATACAGAGTGGGTGTTTACCTGTTGAACAGCAGGAAAGGCTGACGGTGGAGAGCGCACTGGAAGAGGAATTGTTTCTTGGCTTGCGGCAACTCGATGGAATTGATGTCGCGCGAATCGAGCGGATGTATGGGGTTGCGTTGGCGGGGCGATTTGATCCGCTGGCTTCGGCTGGTTTGGTGGAACGAGAAGGCGGTGTCGTGCGGCTGGCTCCGGGGAGATTGAGCGTCTCGAATGAGGTATTTGTGGAGTTGATGAGGTAGGAAAGCAGAGGAGAGCTAAACGCAGAGACGCAGAGGACGCAGAGAACAAGAGCGGGGAGAAGGTCACACGGAGGCCGAGAAGGGGAAGAACATGAGTTACACGGTGGCGAAGGGAAATCAGAGGGTCGATCCGGATCAGGTGGCGGAGGCAGGGAAGATTCCGGAGGGAGTGGTGGATCTGCGGAGCGACACGGTGACGCGGCCGACGGCAGAGATGCGGCGGGCGATGGCGGAAGCGGAGGTTGGGGATGACGTGTACGGAGAAGACCCGACAGTAAACCGGCTGGAGAAACGGGCGGCGGAGATTTTTGGGAAAGAGGCGGCGCTGTTTGTTCCCACGGGGTGCATGGGGAATCTTATTTGCATCAAGGTGTGGACGCATCACGGCGACGAAGTGATATGCGAAGAGCGCAGCCATGTGAATTTGTATGAGCTTGCGTCGATGTCGGCGATTGCCGGGTGCATGCCACGAGTGGCACGCGGAGAAGACGGAGTTTTAACGTGGAAGCAGATCGAGGCGGTAATCCGCCCGAAGATTTATTACGATTCGCAGACGGCGTTGGTGTGCTTGGAAAATACCAACAACATGGCTGGCGGAACGGTTTATCCGACGGCGCAGGTGGACGATGTCTGCGACCACGCGCATAAGCTGGGGTTGAAGGTGCATCTGGATGGAGCGCGGATTTTTAATGCGGCGACAGCGCTGGGAGACCACGTAGCGGTGATGACGCGAAAAGTCGATTCGGTGATGTTCTGTTTGTCGAAGGGATTGGGAGCGCCGGTGGGGTCGATGATTGCGGGCACGAAGGCTTTGATTGAGAAGGGGCGGGTCTACCGGAAAATGTTCGGCGGAGGAATGCGGCAGGCGGGCGTAATTGCGGCGGCGGGGTTGCTTGCGCTGGAAAAGTCGCCAGCGCTTCTGCAAGTGGATCAGGAAAATGCCAAGCGACTGGCGGAAGGCATTGCCGAAGTCCCCGGGTTAAGCATCGATCCAAAAAAAGTCCGTTCGAATATCGTCATTTTTGATTGCGCGAAGACCGGGAAAACGGCGGTGGAGTTGTGCGACGCACTGCATCCGCACGGAGTGTGGGCGCAGGATACAGGGCTGTATTCGGTGCGGTTTGTTACGCACTGCGATGTGGACCGTGCGGGGGTCGAGCGGGCGCTGGTGTTGTTGAAGGAAGTGATTTCGAGAACACAAAAGGCAGGCGCATGAAGGGGCCAGGAATGGACCGGCTCCGCGTGGTTGCATGCACGCTGGCAGGGTTGATGTTGGCAGGTTCCATTGCGGCGCAGAATCCGCAGGCGGCGAAATTACCGGAAAAGAAAAACCCTCCGACGGCGGCCAGCGCGCAGAAGTTTCTGGAAGAAGTGGAAAGCCACTACTTCGATCTGACGAATAAAGCGCAAAGAGCGTCGTGGGTGGAAGAGAACTTTATTACCGATGATACGGAGCAGATCGCCGCGGAAGCCAACCAGGAGCTGAACACTTTCAGCGCGGAGATGTCCAAGAAGGCGCACGAATTTGACAAAGTTGCGGTACAGCCGGAGATGGCGCGAAAAATGCTGCTGCTGAAGCTGGCCTCCGGGTTTCCCGCGCCCGCGGACCCGAAAGAACAGAAGGAACTGGCGCAGGTGCTGGCTTCGCTGGATGGCGACTACGGAAAAGGGAAGTGGTGTCCCAGCGGTGATGGCTCGAAATGCCTGGACGTGACGGCGGTCGGCAAATTGATGGCGACCAGCCGCGACATTGAGGAACTAAAGCGCGCTTGGATTGGCTGGCATACGGTGGGGGCGCCGATGCGGCAGCGCTACGCGCGAATGGTGGAACTCGGAAATAAAGGATCGCGGGAGCTGGGCTTTGCGGACGCCGGGGCATTGTGGCGTTCGAATTACGACATGCCGCCGGATGAGCTTACGAAGGAAGCCGACCGGCTTTGGGAACAACTGAGGCCATTGTATGAATCGCTGCATGCTTATGTGCGCGGGCAATTGCGGAAGAAATATGGGAGTGAGATTGTGCCGGCGCGGGGACCGATTCCTGCTCATCTGCTAGGGAACATCTGGAGCCAGGAATGGAACAACGTTTACTTGTTGATGGAATCGCCAAAGCCTACGCAGAGTTACGACCTGACAAAGATTTTGCAGGAGCGAAAGACGGATGCCAAGGGGATGGTGCGTTACGGCGAAGCGTTCTTTACTTCTCTGGGATTTGCGCCGCTGCCAAAGACGTTTTGGGAGAGGTCACTTTTCACAAAGCCGGCCGATCGGGACGTGGTGTGCCACGCGAGCGCCTGGGACATCGATTCGAAAGAAGACGTAAGGATCAAGACGTGTATTCAGATCACGGAAGAAGATTTCCGTGTGATCCATCACGAGTTGGGGCATAACTTCTACCAACGCGCGTACAGCCCGCAACCGCCACTTTTCCAGAACAGCGCCAACGACGGTTTTCATGAGGCGGTGGGGGACACGATCGCGCTTTCCGTCACGCCCGAATATCTTAACAAGGTCGGTCTGATCGAGGTGGTGCCGCCGGCGTCCGGCGATATTGACTACCTGCTGCAGCAAGCCCTGGAGAAAATCGCGTTCCTGCCGTTTGGATTGTTGGTGGACAAATGGCGCTGGGAAGTATTTGCAGGTCAGGTGAAGCCGGAGAATTACAATAAAGCGTGGTGGGAATTGCGGCGGAAGTATCAGGGGATTGTGCCACCCGTCGAGCGTACGGAAGCCGACTTTGATCCCGGCGCCAAATACCACGTGCCATCCAATACGCCTTACATGCGGTATTTCATCGCCCGCATCTTGCAATTCCAGTTTCAACGCGCGCTTTGCCGGGAAGCGGGATTTACTGGCCCGCTGCACCGTTGCTCGATCTATGGAAACAAAGCGGCCGGAGAAAAGCTGAACAAGATGCTGGCCATGGGGCAGAGCAAACCGTGGCCCGAAGCGCTGGAGGCGCTGACAGGGGGGAAAAAGATGGATGCCTCCGCGCTTGCCGATTACTTTGCACCGTTGAAAACGTGGCTTGACGAACAGAACAAGGCCAACGGTTACACCGTGGGTTGGTAGCCGCACTCATGTAAAATCATGAAATAAGCAAGAGTTTGTCTGTTTATCGCTACGACTAATCGACTTCCGAGGAAACCGTGGAATTCAGCCTAACTGAGGAACAGCAGCAGCTTCGCCGCAGTGTGCGGGAATTCGCCGAGGGCGAAATCGCGCCGCACGTGATGGAGTGGGATGAAGCGTCTCATTTTCCAATGGAGATCATGCCCAAGTTGGGAGAAATGGGGCTGCTGGGCGTAATTTTTCCGGAACAGTATGGCGGCGCGGGGCTGGGTTACATCGAATATGCGCTGGCGATTGAAGAGCTGGCGCGCGTAGATGGCTCGGTAGGCTTGATCGTGGCGGCACACAATTCCTTGTGCTCGAACCATATTTTTAAGTTTGGCACCGAGGCACAGAAAAAAAAGTATCTTGTGCCGCTGGCCTCGGGGAAGGCGATTGGCGCGTGGTCGCTGACCGAGCCAGAGGCGGGTTCGGACGCGGGCGGCACGCGAACGATTGCTATGCGCGACGGCAATCATTGGGTGCTCAATGGCGCGAAAACTTTTACGACCAATGGGCAATATGCAAATTATTGCGTGGCGATGGCGGTGACGGACAAAACGAAAGGCTCGCACGGGATCAGCGCGTTTATTCTTGAAAAGGGAATGAAGGGATTCCGGCCCGGAAAAAAAGAAAACAAGCTGGGGATGCGCGCGAGCGACACTTCGGAGGTGATTTTCAACGATTGCTGCGTGCCGCAGGAAAATCTGCTGGGGCCGGAAGGCGAAGGATTTACGGGCAGCTTGAAGATTCTGGATGGAGGAAGGATTTCGATCGCAGCGCTGGCGCTGGGGATGGCTCAGGGCGCGCTCGAGGCGGCCACAAAGTACGCGAAGCAGCGAAAACAGTTTGGGCAGGCGATCAGCGAGTTTCAGGCGGTACAGTTCAAGCTCGCGGACATGGCCACTCAAGTGGAGGCGGCGCGGCTGCTGGTTTATCAGGCGGCGTGGCTGGCGGATAAGAAGGATGTGCGCTTCACGCGTGAATCGAGCATGGCGAAACTGTTTGCCAGCGAAATCGCTGTGAGCGTGGCCAATGAGTGCGTGCAGATTCACGGTGGGTACGGCTTCATCAAGGATTATCCAGCAGAGAAGTATTACCGCGACGTGAAGCTCTGCACCATCGGCGAAGGCACCAGCGAAATCCAGAAATTGGTGATTGCCCGGCAGCTTCTTGGGAAGAAATAATAAAGAGATGCGCCTGCCTTTCCAGAAGGTTCCACAGGAAAAGTATGACTTTGTCCGTTGAGAAATGGGCGGAGCAGGTGCGGGCGGGCGACGTGCGCGCGGTTTCGCGCGCGATCACGACGATTGAAAACCATGAGCCGGAAGCGGAGACGCTGCTTCGGCTGCTTTTCCCGCACACAGGGCAGGCGTATCTCACGGGAGTTACTGGCGCGCCAGGGACGGGGAAGAGCACGCTGGTCGACCGGCTGGCGAGCTATCACCGCAAGAAACAAGAACAAGTGGGCGTGATCGCGGTTGATCCTACAAGCCCGTATTCCGGCGGCGCCATCCTGGGCGATCGGATTCGAATGCAAGGGCATGCTGGCGATGCGGGAACGTTTATCCGCTCGATGGCGACGCGAGGATTTCTCGGCGGGCTCGCGCGGGCGACAGCGGAAGTGGCCTTGCTGTTGGACGCGGCTGGAAAGAAGCACGTGCTGATCGAAACGGTCGGCGTCGGCCAGGATGAAATCGACATCGTGCGGCTTGCCGACTGCGTGCTGGTGGTGCTTGTACCGGGTTTTGGCGACGACATTCAGAATATGAAAGCCGGGCTGATGGAGATTGGCGACATATTTGTCTTGAACAAAGCGGATCGCGAAGGCGCCGACCGTCTGGAGCAGCAATTGCTGGCCATGCTGTCGCTGGTAATGCCGCGCGACGGCTGGCATCCTCCAGTGGTGCGCACGGTGGCTTCGGAGAACAAGGGAATTGAGGAATTGGCCGGCACAGTTGCTAAATTCCAAAAACATTTTGAATCGAGCGGCCAACGTCAACGAAAACACGTCGAGCATTGGAAAAACCGTTTGATCGAACTGCTCGAATCGCGATTGCTCGAGCGCGCTTTGGGAGGAGCGGGCGGCGAAGCTCGGCTGGCGGAATTGGCCGCGGAAGTCGCCGATCGAAAGAAAGATCCATTTTCCGCCGTGAACGAAATCCTGAAGAAGAGCGGCCTTCACGGCTAGAGGAGAGAATAGAGATGGCGGCAAAGGAGGCCGGCAAGTCAAAGAGCGGGAAATCCAATGCCCATGCGGCAATCGGCATTATCGGAGGGAGTGGGCTGTACGCGATGAATGGATTGACGAATACGCGCGAAGTTCGGGTGAAGACGCCATTCGGGGATCCTTCTGATGTCATCGTACTCGGCGTTCTGGAAGGGAAGCGCGTGGCGTTCCTGGCGCGGCACGGCCGTGGTCATCGCATCTTGCCGGGTGAGATTAATTACCGTGCGAACGTCTACGCGATGAAACTCCTGGGCGTGGAGCGCATCATCTCCGTGAGCGCAGTTGGTTCGCTGAAGGAAGACTTACGGCCGGGAGAATTTCTCGTCCCTGACCAGTTTTTTGACCGCACCAAGAACCGCATCTTCACTTTCTTCGGAGAGGGAGTCGTTGCTCACGTGGCGTTTGCGCATCCTACGTGCGGTCAATTGTCGGGCGTTTTGTCGGATGCGTGCGTTCATGAAGCCGTCATGGTCCATCGCCGCGGGACGTACATCTGCATCGAAGGGCCGCAGTTTTCCACCTTGGCGGAGGCCGAGGTGCACCGGCAGCTTCGTTTTGACGTGATCGGCATGACCAACGTGACAGAGGCGAAGCTGGCCCGCGAAGCTGAGATTTGTTATGCGACGATCGCCATGATCACCGACTACGACTGCTGGCACCCCGAGCACGAATCGGTAACGGCGACGCAGATTATCGCCACGTTGAGTCAAAACGCGGAGAACGCCCAAAAGGTTCTGCGAACTGCGGTTCGCGAGCTGCCCGTTTCGAGATCCTGCAAATGCGGGTCGGCTCTGCAGCATGCACTGGTCACGGATTTGGCGATTGTTCCCAAGGCGACAAAGAAGCGCCTTGCAGCAATCATCGGAAAATATATCTCTTAGGAGCGCAAATTGTCCTTACTCGTTGTGGGTTCTGTCGCATTCGACGCGCTGGAAAGTCCTTACGGGAAGGTGGATCGCGCTCTTGGCGGCGCAGCCACTTATTTCGCGGTGGCCGCCAGTTTCTTCACGCATGTGAGTCTCGTCGCCATCGTAGGCAACGATTTCACCTCAGAAGACGAGAGAATCTTTCGCGGCAGGCACATCGATACGGACGGCCTGGAGAGAGCCGAGGGCAAAACGTTTTTCTGGGCCGGGCGCTATTCCCAGGACTTGAACGAACGCGTAACACTGACAACGGAACTGAATGTATTCGCTGAATTCAAGCCACGCTTGCCGGAAAAGTACCGCGGCTCAAAATACGTTTTCCTCGCGAACATCGCGCCCGATTTGCAGCGCGAGGTGCTTCATCAAGTCAAGAAGCGTCCGAAAATCGCCGCGCTGGATACCATGAATTACTGGATCGAGAGGAGCAACGCGGAACTGCGCGAAACGCTAAAGCATGTCGACATCCTGATGATCAACGACTCGGAAACGCGAGAGCTTTCGAACGAGCACAACCTGCTGCGAGCGGCCAAGCATATTTTCAAGATGGGACCCACGACGCTGATCGTGAAGCGCGGAGAATACGGCGCCATGATGGTGGATAAACGCGGCGTTTTCTGCGTGCCCGCTTTTCCACTCGAAGAGCCGCATGACCCCACAGGTGCGGGAGACAGTTTCGCCGGCGGCTTTATGGGCTACCTGGCAGGATGTGGTGACAAGAGTGACGCTTCGCTGCGTCGTGCCATGGTCTACGGCTCCGTGCTGGGCAGTTTTGCCGTCGAACAATTTGGCCTTGACCGGCTGCGCCACTTGAAGCGCACCGAGATACACGCCAGGGCACGTCACTTCTTGAAATTGACGCAATTTAAATTATAAATGGCTAAAATTTCGTTTCAGGCGGGCCGTGGGTCCCGCTAGAGATGCTTGCTCTTCACGAAATAATTTTGCGACTGACGGTAGCGGCGGCGCTGGGCGCCATTATCGGCTTAGAACGGGTGGTGCGGCGGCGGCCAGCGGGTGTGCGCACCAGCCTCTTTGTATGCCTGGCTACCGCGCTGTTCACGATTCTTTCCAACGAACTCGCGCACCGGTTTGGGGATTCGAGCGGGACAAGAATCGCGTCCAATATTGTGCAGGGCATCGGTTTTCTTGGAGCGGGAGCCATTTTGCGCGGATCGGGAAGCGTCCTGGGGATGACCACCGCGGCGACGATCTTTGTAGAGGCCGCCATCGGCATGGCCGCGGGTGGAGGCCTGTATGCCGTCGCCAGCTATTCGACGGCGCTGGTGCTCTTTGGCTTGACGGTTATCGGGTGGGCAGAGCAATACTTCAATTTGAAGTGCCGGCTCATGGTGTTCCGGATCACCACGAGTCAGGCGGAGAGCATTGCCACGGAAGCGCAGCGGATGATGGCGGGCCTGAAAATTCCCATGCAACGTTTTCGCGTTTCGATGGCGGGCGCGACTTCTATCGTGGAATTCGAGACGAATGTGTCCCACAAGCAGCAAGAGGAAATTGTCGCGCGGCTTAGTCGCCAGGGCGTGATTACCGAGGTGGTCCCAGTCGAGGGCCATCAAGAATGAACGAAAGCAATGGAGCTCCCCGAAAACCAAAGGCACTCGCTGCTGGTTCGCGCCTAGGAGTCTTTGCTCCGGCGTCTCCCGCGGAGTCTGTCGAAATGATCGCCGGGCTTGCCGAATTGAAGCGCCATGGTTTTCAAGTGGTCTCCAATCAGGACACCAAAGCGGAAGGCTATTTTGCAGGCCCGTCGTTGGAACGAGTCAACGGCTTTCTGGGGACGTTGAATTCAAGTGAGGTCGATGGGCTAGTGGCTTTGCGTGGCGGCTACGGATCAAACTATCTTCTCGAATTCGGGCTAGAGAAGAGCTTAGCTAGTCTCAAGTGCATGATCGGATTCAGTGACCTTACAACGCTGCAAATCTTTCTCTGGCAAAAGTGTAAATGGATTACTTTCTATGGCCCCATGGTTGCCGCCGGGCTTAACGCGGGATCCGGTGTGCGCAAGGGTTATGACGAGAATTCGTTTCTTCAAGCGGTAGGCCGAACGGAAGGTGGATGGAAGCTGCGGCTGAAGGGCGAACCTTTCCTGACCGGTCAATCCCTGGGAAGAGTTCTGGGTGGTTGCATGACCCTTCTGGAAGCCACCATCGGAACGCCATGGGAATTGGACACCAGGGATTCGATCCTGATTCTCGAAGACCGCGCGATGCGGCCTTATCAGGTGGATCGCGTCTTGATGCATTTGAAGCAAGCCGGAAAATTTGAGGGCGTGCGTGGGATCGTTTTGGGAGATTTTCCAGAGAGCGAACCGGCCTTGGCCGGGGCTCCTAGCGTTCGCGAAGTTTGCGCGCGAATTCTGCGGCCGCTCGGCGTTCCAATCGTGTTTGGCGCCCCCATCGGGCATACGGTGCGGCCCATGCTTACGATACCGCTGGGCATCAAGGCGCGTCTGGACGCGGATGGCGAAGGCACACTCGAGTTTCTGGAACCGGCGGTGGTGGCTTGAGCGCAGCAAGACATGTCCACGTAATTGGGATCGGCGGATCGGCGATGGCGCCGCTGGCAGGGATGCTTCGCGAACACGGCTTTCGCGTGAGCGGGTCGGATTCCGGAGTCTATCCACCCGCTTCCACTCTACTGGAAAGCTTGGGGATATCTTTTTTCAGTGAGTTTGATGCAGCGCACTTGCAGCCGCCGCCCGATCTCGTGATCGTCGGCAACATAATCGCGCGCGGGAATCCGGAGCTTGAGGAAGTTCTGGACCGCAAGATTGCTTATCGTTCGATGCCGGAAATACTGGAGGAAGTGTTTCTTCCCCAGCGGCATTCCATCGTCGTCAGCGGAACACATGGAAAAACGACTACGACGGCTATGCTGGCATGGATTTTTCAAACCGCGGGGAAGCGTCCGAATTTCTTAGTGGGAGGCGTGGCGGAAAACTTTGGCAAGAGTTACGGTCTCGGTGGCGGGGAGGAGTTCATCCTTGAAGGCGACGAGTATGAAACGGCCTTTTGGGACCGCGGACCCAAATTTTTTCACTATCATCCCGATGACCTGATCGTTACTTCGCTCGAATACGATCACGCCGACATCTATCCTGATTTTGAGACCTATCAATTGGCTTTTCGCCGGCTGGTCAATCTGGTTCCCCGGCGCGGCCGCGTGGTCATTTGGGGCGACGCGGAAGACTCTGGTCCGGCCCTGCGCCGAGCGGCGGAGAAGGCTTTTTGCCCGGTGGAAACCTACGGGTTCAACGGCGGGAATGACTGGCTGGCCAGCGACTTTGTGATTGATGGCGAAACCATGCGCTTTCGCGTTGCGCATCGTGGCAAGTTATTTGGAGAATTTGCGCTGACGGCTACGGGTCGGCACAACGCTTTGAACGCCATGGCGGCGCTGATTGTGGCGCAGGGACGCGGCATTCCGGCTGAAGCGATTGCCAAAGCTCTGGCAACATTTCGCAGCGTGAAGCGTCGAATGGATGTGCGGGGAGAGATTGGAGGAGTTCTGGTGGTCGATGATTTCGCGCATCATCCCACAGCCGTGAAGGCCACGATCGAGGCAGCTCGCGGCCGCTGGCCTGGGCGCCGGCTTTGGGCCATTCTCGAACCGCGATCAAATTCCATGCGCCGCAAAGTGTTTCAGGATGCGTTGCCGAAGGCGCTCGCACTTGGCGACCGCGTGATTCTCGGCGGTGTTTTCCGCGCCCAGCAACTGGGCGGAGAGAATCGTCTGGACCCCGAAACCGTTGCGGAGAGCGTTCGTGCTCTCGGCAAAGACGCCTGCGTGTTTCCGAATTCCGATGCCATCGCTGAGCACCTTGGGAACAAAACCAAATCTGGTGACCTGGTACTCATCATGTCCAACGGCAGCTTTGACGGTTTGTGCGAAAAGGTTTTGAAGAAACTTGGCGCAACTGCCCAACCTGCGGGCGAGGCGAAGACGAAGTGACATTTTCTTCCGCCCGAGGCAGGCTGTTGACTCCCGCCGGCCTCTCTCTCCTGTTCATCCTGACATTCAGCGCTTCCGCGCGAGCGACGATTCAATACACAGTTCTTCTGGATCATCCGGAGAAGCATCTCTTTCATGTGACGATGACGATTCCTGATGTGACTGGCGAAGTAATTGTGCGGATGCCCGCGTGGAATGCCCTCTACCAGATTCGCGACTTCAGCAGTCACATGCAGGAGGTGGAGGCATTCGCGGGTTCTCAGAAAACATTTCCAGAAAAGCTAGACAAGCAAACTTGGCGAATTAAGGGCGCGGGAACAATCAGGATTTCGTACGCCACATATTGGGACGAGATTGGCCCTTTTGCCTCGCAGTTGAACGCGGAGCATGCGTTCATCAATCCCGCGATGATTCTCTTGTACGTGCCAGAGCGGCGCGGCGAGGCTGTGCACCTGGTCTTGCCGGACGTCCCTCAAGAATGGCTAGCTGCTGGCGCGTCAATTCAATTCATTGAATCGATGGGCAGAGCCCGAAGTTTCGGTGGTGATGCCGCAAATTACGATGCGCTCGTCGACGCACCCATCGAAGCAGGGAAGTTCGCGATCTTTCAGCTGGCCGGATTTAAGCCCGAGATCTGGGTTGTGATCCATGGAGATAACTGGAGCAGGAAACACGTGGAAGAAGACCTGAGGCGAATTTGTAAGTACGAATTGAAACTCATGGATGGAGCACCGTTTGAGCGCTACACGTTCATTCTCCACGTCGGCAAGGGAGCAGGTGGCGGAGGCATGGAGCACGCAAACTCCACTGCAATCGGCGTCTATTCGGATGAATACCTGCCGAGCGTCGCGGCCCACGAATTCTTTCATCTCTGGAATGTGAAGCGCATCCGGCCGATATCGCTGGACCCCGTGGACGATACGAAAGAGCAATACACGCGGGCTTTGTGGTTTGCTGAGGGTGTGACGAATACGTACGGTTCGTACACGCTCTTGCGCAGCGGAATTTGGAGCAAAGAACAATTCTACGCGGACCTCGGCGAGCAGATTACCGAGTTGGAAGGCCGCCCCGCCAACCGCTGGCAGAGCGCGGAGCAATCCAGCCTCGATGCCTGGCTGGAAAAATATCCCCTCTACAATCAAGCGGAATACAGCGTCTCGTATTACACCAAAGGGCAGGTGCTGGGAAATTTGCTTGATATTCTCATTCGCGATCGCACCGGCAACGAGAAGAGTCTGGACGATGTTATGCGCGCGCTGAATGCGAATTTTGCCAAGCAGGGAAAAACGTATCGAGACAGTCTGGACGTTCAGCTAACAGCGGAGAGTGTCGCGGGCGGCTCGTTAGCGGAGTTTTTCGCCAAGTATGTGGCGGGGACGGAGCCGTTCCCGTATCAGAAGTTTTTGACGATGGCGGGGTTGTCATCGCGCACTGTGGAGCACCGCAGGCCGGCGCTTGGCTTCCTTGTGGAGCACGAGCCGAACGGCCCGTTCGTCGTGAGCAGGGTTGATTCTGAGGGGCAAGCGGCGCGGGCGGGATTGCGGACTGGAGATATCGTCCTGACCTGGAACGGTGGAGAAGTGCCACGGCGAGTCGATCGCTGGCTGCAGGAACAGAAACCGGGCGACGTGCTGAAGCTGCGAATTCGCAGGGAAGACAAGGAAATGGCGCTCGAATTCCGGCTCGGCGAGATCAATGAAACTCTCTACGTGGTGACTGAAGATTCACACGCCGGCGAAAAAGCGCGCCACATTCGAGAGGGAATGCTTCGCGGAGAAACCAGCGCCGTCACCGCTCGTCGATGATCTTTTCGGTTCATGTTTAGCTTGACCAGCGCTGCTGGATTCGAGAGAGTCTGCCTGCCTATGCTGCGGACTATGTTCATTGCCGTTTTCTTGTCGCTGTACATCCTGGTCGTTGGGACGCCGCTGCTTGTCTACACTTGGATCACGCGAAATCCTGATGCGATTTATTGGGCAGGCGTAAAGGGTGTGATGTTTTTTGTGAGAGCTGTTGGCGTCAGGGTCCGTGTGCAAGGACTGGAGCGTATCCCTCCAGGCGTCTGCCTATTTGTCGCTAATCATACGAGCTCCGCGGATGCGCCCGCGGTTGTCGGTGCAATCCCTCGCCGGATCGCCGTGATTCTGAAAGAATCCCTCTTTAAATGGCCTATCGTGGGACAGGTGTTTTTATCGGCGCATTTCATCCCCGTGAATCGCAAGGCGCATGACTCCGCTGTCGCCAGCGTGGAGAAAGCTACCGAAGCGCTGCGAGCTGGTCAATCTTTTTTGATTTATCCGGAAGGTACGCGCAGCCCCGATGGACGCCTGCAGCGTTTTAAGAAGGGTGCCGTGGTGATGGCCATCAATGCAGGCGTGCCGATTGTCCCGATGGTCTGCTCCGGCGCTCACCGCATCATGGAAAAACGCTCGCTGGTGATTCACCCGGGAGAAATTGTGGTCGAATTTCTTGATCCTATTGATAGTTGCGGGTATTCGTTAGATCAGCGGGATCTCCTGAATGAGAAGATATGGGAAGCGATGGCCGTGGCCTTGCCACCGGACCAGCGGCCTTTTGATTCACCGGGCACGACCGCGGAACCGGCCGTCTCCTGATCCGCTGGTCGCGAGGGAGTGCATTCATCGCGATTTGAGCTTCTCGGTTTCCGCCTCCAGTTGGCGCACACGCTTTTGCAAATCAGGCAGCCGGTTCAGCGCTGCCATTGTTTTTAGCCATTCACGATTCTCGACCGCTGGATATCCGGAATACAGCGAACGGGCAGGAACATCGTTTGGAACGCCGCTTTGAGCAGTGATTACCGCGCCGTCTCCCACGGTCAGATGACCAGCGGTACCCACCTGGCCCGCCAGAATGCAATTGTTGCCGACTTTGGTTGAGCCAGCCAGGCCGACTTGGCCGCAAAGCATGGTGTTAGCTCCAACCTGTGAAGCGTGGCCAATCAACACGAGGTCGTCAATTTTGGTGCCGCGGCCGATCCGGGTTTCGCCAACTGTGGCGCGGTCCACGCATGCGTTGGCTTGCACCTCCACGTCATCTTCGAGGACGGCAGGTCCCGATTGAGTCATTTTGTACCAGGTACCGTCTTTCTGTTTCGCGAAGCCTAGCCCGTCGCCCCCGATGACCACTCCATTTTGCAGAATCACGTGATTGCCGATGCGGCAGAATTCGCGCACGACGGCGTGCGCATGGGCAAAGAAATTGTCGCCAATCTTTGCGCCGCGATAAACAGTAACGAAACTGTGAAGCACGGCAGTGCGGCCGATTGCGACATCCTCGTCCACGTAACAGTACGGTCCGACATGGGCTCCCTCTCCGATGATTGCGCTTTTCGCGATGATGGCCGTCGGATGAATCCCCGGGGCATACGTTGGTTGTTGATAAAAAAGCTCAAGCGCATAGGCAAACGCGAGGTAAGGATTTGCTGAGCGCAGCGCGGCAAGGGCTGGCGTGGACGCGTCTCGATCCAGGGCAATTCCTTCTTCGATAAGGACGGCCGAGGCGCGCGTGGTCTTCAGCAACGGAAAGTACCGCCGATTTGCGAGGAACGTGATCTGCCCCGCTTCGGCATGCTCAATCCCAGCCACTCCGTGAATCTCGAGTTCTGGCGGGCCTTCCAATCGGCATCCCAATTTTTGCGCAACTTCAGCGAGTTTCATGACGGGGCTCCTCAATCCGTTGTGGCCTTTGTAGGGCTGTCCGCGAGTCTCGCACAGGCCAAAGAGGGAAGTACAGCTAGACAGTCAGACTACTCGTTGAAAAGGCGGGGCTGCGTTGCTCCTGCGGCAGCGGTGGCGGGTTTCCGTCGCGCAATACCTACGACCCCCAGAACGGTCACTTCGGTGAGCGCGGCTCGCGGAACAAAGATCCGATCCGTGGTGGAGTTCAAGTCCGGGGATGTGATTTGCAAGCCGTTATCCAGCAGCGCCAGCAAATCGTTCGGGACAACCCCTTCCAGCGTCTCCCCGTCGTTGTAACGCAGTCTTACCCACAGGCCGTCCAGCTTCGGCCGGCTCAGGAACGCTTTGCGCTCGGGCTCGAAGTCGTCGGAGAACTCGCGCACGAAATAAATCGATCTCACGCGCGCCAGGGGGATTTCAGCGTGTTCCCCCTCCAAGGTCAGCAGGTCAATCGGGTCGGCCTGCCCCAGCCGGCCAGGGTTCAGGTAGCCGCGCAGAGGCTTCTTGTCGGCGAGCACAACAATAACCTTCTTGTGGGTTGAAGCTGGGGCTTTATTTTTCAAAATTCCGCGTTTCCCGGTCGGGATTGGCCAGATTTGCCAATCGGCAAAATGTATGTTATGTTAAGCACGTTTTTCCTGTCAAGTTATTGTTTTCATTAGGGTTAGGGCCCCGGAGCACCGCCCTTTGACCGATAAAAAGCATATCCTCAAATCGGCCTCGATCATCTCCCTGGTCACCATCGCTAGCCGCGTCCTGGGCTACGTCCGCGACCAGCGCATCACACTTCTCCTCGGGACAACCTTGACGGCGGACTCCTACTTTTTGGCCTACCGTATCCCCAACATATTCCGCCGGCTGGTTGCCGAAGGGTCCATGACCGCCTCCTTTATCCCCGTTTTTACGACCTACATGAGAGAGAAGTCAAAGGAAGAAATGTGGGAGTTCGCCAATCGGTTGTTCTGGACCATGGCGCTCGTGGCGGCAGTCATCACCATACTAGGGATGGTCTTTTCACCTATCGTGGTCCACACGTTTACGTCCAGTGCTGGAAAAAGCGTCTCTTGGGACGAGGCCGTGACCCTGAACCGGATCATCTTCCCGTATCTCTTTTTCATCTCGCTAGCTGCGCTGGCCATGGGCATTCTGAACTGCTTCCATACCTTCGGCTTGCCCGCGGCAACGCCGGTTCTTCTAAATCTATCCATCATTCTGTTCTCCATTGGAGCGGTTTGGCATTACTTCAAACAGCCTGCCGTTTCTCTGGCTGTCGGCGTGCTTGTAGGCGGCGTGCTTCAATTCCTGGTTCAAGTTCCCTTGCTCGTGCGTAAAGGGATGCGATTTAATTTTGGGATATCGTTCAACCATCCGGGCATCCGCAATGTGGCGCAATTGATGATTCCCCGATTTTTTGGAATCGGGATCGGACAGATCAACTTCTTTGTTGATACTTATTTTGTCTTGGCAAAGGGCATGCCGCAAGGAAGTCTCGCGGCTCTATCCGTGGCAGACCGCGTCATGGAACTTGTTCTGGGCGGCTACGCCATCGCGGTAGCAACGGCCATCCTGCCCATGATGTCCCACCAGGCGGCGGCCAATGATTTTGAGTCGCTGAAAAAAACTCTCGCATTCTCCGTGCGTATCGTGGCTTTCATCACCATTCCGGCGGCACTCGGGCTAATGATCCTGCGCGAACCGATTATCCGCGTACTTTTTCAGCACGGCCAGTTCATCGCGGCGTCTACCCGCTTGACGGCTCGTGCCCTTCTCTACTACGCGGTTGGGCTTCCAGCCCTGGCTTCGGTGAAGCTGATCGTCCCGGCGTTTTATTCCACTCGGGACACCAAGACGCCGGTCATCATCGCTTCCATCTCGCTTGTCCTGAATATCGTTCTGAATATCATTTTTTTGAAGTTCTTATTTGCCCGCGTTCAGAACGGCGGTCCGGCGCTCGCCACCGCCCTGGCCACATTCTTCGATTTCTTCGCACTCTTTATTATTTTCCGCCTTCGCTATGGTCCGCTTGGAACCATGCAAATCTTCCGTTCCGGTGCGAAGATTTCTCTTTGCGCCGGCATCATGGGCGTCGCTTGCTGGTTCGGAAATCACTACACGGCGTTCGCGTTGCACTCGCGCTTCCTCGTGCAACTTCTTGTTTTTGCCGGACTGATCATCGGAGCAACGGCCCTTTACCTCGCCCTCGCTTGGCTCTTCCGCTGCCACGAAATCGAGGAAGTCTACGGGATCGCCACGCGGCGCACTGCCGGTTCCGGTGACGGATACCTGGGGAGCTGATGGAAATTTCCTCAACCATTTCGTCGTTTTTGACCCATGTGCGCGTGGAGAAAGGTCTCTCTTCCAACACGGTATCCGCCTATCGCCGCGATCTCGTAAAGTTTGACGAATTTGCCCGCAAGCGCAAACTCAGTCTCGAAGGCGTCAGCCGCGATGATTTGGTGGATTTTCTCGCAAGCCTTTATCGCCTGAAACTCGAGAGCAAGACCGTGGCCCGTGAACTGGTAACGCTGCGCAATTTTTTCCGTTTTGCACAAATTCAAGACCTCATTCCGGAAGACCCTTCGGTGAATCTCGAATCGCCGAAGATCCGGCGCAACTTGCCGGGTTATCTTCGTCTCGAGGAAGTCGAGCGCCTGCTTACTCAGCCCGATGTGAAAACTCCCATCGGTTTGCGCGACCGTGCCATGCTGGAGGTTTTCTACTCCACTGGCTTGCGTGTGTCGGAGCTTATCGGGGTGCGCATTACCGATCTCGACGCCAAGGTTGGTTGCGTGCGCTGTATCGGCAAAGGTGATAAAGAACGCATCGTTCCTGTCGGCAAAAAAGCGCTCGCCATCGTAGAAAGGTACCTCCGTGACGCCCGCCCGAAGCTGCTCGGCAGAGTGACCGGCAATCCGGCGTTGTTTGTGAATCGTCGTGGCGCGCCGCTGAGCCGCGTCGGAGTCTGGAAGATACTCTCGGCCTATGGACGGCTCGCCGGTTTGCGTATGGCGCTCACACCGCACATGCTGCGGCACAGTTTTGCCACGCATTTGCTTGAGCGCGGCGCGGACTTGCGTTCCGTCCAGCTCATGCTGGGCCACGCGGATATTTCTACTACGCAAATTTATACCCATGTCGTCGAGGAGCGGTTGAAGCAAATTTATAAAGCGCATCACCCGCGTGCATAGCGCGGCAGGCCCAGGAAACTCATTGCAGGTGCCTCCGCGGCGGGCAGCGCGGACACCCTGAAGCAGAAGGAGCGCAATGCCAGACTATATGTTTTTGCTGGAAAGCCGGCTCTCGCCGGAACAGCGCGCGGTGATGTTGCGCGTGCAGGAACTCTCCGCGGCACTCGGATTCAACGTCTATCTCACGGGTGGGACTGTTCGCGACCTCGTTACCGGCGCTTCCTTGCGCGATCTCGATTTCACCGTGGAGGGCAATCCCTCGAGAATCGCTCAGGAACTCGAAAAGGGTGGCGCCAAAATCCTCTCCGAGGATGAAAAGTTTCGCCATGTCGAAGTGCTCTTCGCGGGTGACTGCGAAGGCAGCATTTCCGCCGCCCGCGACGACCACTATGTTCGCCCGGGAACCCGTCCCGAGACTCGCTGGTCCACCATCATGGAAGATCTGCGCCGCCGCGATTTTTCCCTCAACGCCATCGCCATCTCGCTGAACCCTGCCTCGCGCGGATTGCTGCTCGATCCCACCAACGGCCTCTCCGATATCGAACGCGCCGAAGTGCGTGCGCTTACCATTCACAGCTTCACCAACCAGCCGGTGCGTTTGCTGCGCGTTCTGCGCTACACGGCCCGCATGGGCTTTAAGATCGAGCAGCGCACTCAGGAATGGTTTGACCTGGCCATCGAGCGCAATCTGCAGGAGACCATCACGCCGGAAGACGCTGGCGAAGAACTTCGCGCCGTCGCCCGCGAAGAACGTCCAGCCGTGGTGCTGAAAGCGTGGGAAGAGCACGATCTTCTTGAGGCCGTCAATCCCGTGCTGGCCAAAAAACATCCCTCTTATGACGCCATTGGCCGCCTGATGAAAGTTCGCGAGGATTTGTTCACCGCGGGATTCCGTCCGCGGCTCGCTGCTCCCATGCTTCTCGCCATTTTGGGAAAATTAAAGGATCGCGAAATGGCCAATGTGCTCTCTAAAGCAGGATTCCGCTCGGTCGAAGCTGAAGATGCCCCCGCCGATGCTTTCCGGTTCCTGGAAAGAATGCCGCTCGATCGGATTGCTTATCTGATGGCAGAGTCCAATAAATCGGCGGCCCTCTCGAAGATTCGCGCGTTTCTGAACAAGTGGCGTCCGATCCGCATAGCCCTCCCGATCGTGGTCACGGAACTGGAAGCGCTTGGTATGGCCCGTGGGCCGAAGTTCGATGCCATCGTCGAGCAGGTTTTCGCCATGCAGTTGACGGGCCGCGCCAAGACCAAGGAAGAGCGCGAAAAAATTCTGCGCAAGCTCTCCGGCATCAAGGAACCGCCGAAAAAGAAAGAAAAGGAAAAGAAGCCTTCCAAGGGCACCGACAAAGCCCACGCTGCCGCGGCAATGGGCGACGCCGCTCACAAGAAGCACGCCGCCGCAAAAGCCGAAGCGAAACACGCCGCCAAGGGGAAGCCTGCTCCTCAGAAGCCTCACGCAAAGCACGCCGCTCATGCATCTCGCGGTAAGAGTGCCTCCTCTGCCAAGAAAAGCCACGGGCGCAAGTAGGGCGCGGCTCAGGCAGGCTGTTCCGCCCAATGGAATCTTGCGCACCGGGGAGAGGGACACTCCCAGTGCACAAGACCGCCATCGTCGCAGGATTACAGTAGCTTGATCGAGATGACTTTCAGGGTATCGCCCTGCACATCTCCACTGACGTCCACGCGTAGGTGGTCTTTCTTGTCCGAGGCCTTGAGCGCTTCCACGATCTTGGTATTCCCCTCAGCATCGAACTTCAGGAATTGCTTGTCCTTCGTAACGATTCCAAATCCGCTCGCCGCACACTTTAGTGCACACGCTCGCGGGTGCGAATCAGCGTCGGCGGCCACTTTCTTTGAGCAGTTGACGTCCACCACCGGCACATCTTTATAGTTCTCCACAGCTGCCAGCGCAGGCATCGCACTCAGCCCAGTCAGTAAAAGAATTGAAGCAAATTTCCGCATTGTATCCTCCGATTGAGTTTTGATTAGATCGTATTACGGGGTTTACAAAAACTGCGAACTTGGCCCCTACGCTCCCTGTCTTGCCGCTGGCTGTTCTTCACGCACCGCTGTCAGTTGCGACAGAGCGAATGCGCCAAGAGCAATCTCCGCGTCCCGCATGGCAAGGTCATAGAACATGCCGGTGGTCAGCAAATTCGCTGCGATGCTGATCATCCAAAGCATGACGATATAACTGCCGAGCTTTGTCCACCGACTGAGCACAATCAGCCCGGCGATAATTTCCACTACACCAACGCCGCGCATGAAAGCTGTTGCACTGACCGGTAGGATCTTCGTCGCAATAGGGCTGAGATACATCCCCCAGTCGGTCAGTTTGTTGAAGTACTTGTCGACGCCCGTGATAATGGGCCCAACGCCAAGGCCGATTCGCAGTGCCCACCATCCGGCGTTAAGATGGCCATCGAAATCTTTCATTTTTGCCCCCTACTTAGATGAGTGGCAAAGCCTCCGATGGTTACAATGATTTCGCGGCTTCAGGTCCCCGCAATTCGTTGTCAGGGGCAGTTTGGATGTGACGAGCCGCATGTAACCTTTCTCCTCCCCACCGCTCTATACTTAAGGGAGTCATGGACGCCACTAGAACTTTGGAAAAAGCCAGGCTGGAAGGCTGGAGCGATGACGAAGTCATCGAGCGCGTGAAAGCCGGCGATACCTCGTTATATGAAATAATCATGCGCCGGTACAACCAGCGGCTCTATCGTATTGCGCGCGCGATTTTGCGTGATGATAGCGAAGCAGAAGACGTCATACAGGACGCTTACGTCCGGGCATTTCAGCACCTCGACCAGTTTGCTGGACGTGCACCCTTTTCTGCCTGGTTGACGCGTATCGCCGTCCACGAAGCACTGGCTCGGCTGCGCCTGCGCAACCGCAGCCAGCAACTCGGAGATACCGAGCAGGATGGAGAATTTCTTATGACCTTGGCCGAATCATCGCCGGACCCGGAGCAGAGTGCCTCAAGGGCTGAAACGAGTCAGCTTCTCGAGGACGCCGTACTTGGCCTCCCGGAGCGGTTCCGCACTGTTGTCATGCTGAGGGACGTCGAGGAATTGAGCACTTCAGAGACGGCTACCGCGCTCGACCTCTCCGAGGAAAATGTTAAAGTTCGCCTGCATCGGGGCCGGGCGATGCTGCGCAGTTGGCTCGTTGCCCGAGTGGGAGCACAAGCAAAGAATGCTTTTCCCTTCATGGGTATTCGTTGCGATCGGGTTGTCCACGGGGTTTTGGCGCGGCTCGCAGAGTTGAACTTCACCCATCCGCAGATACCGTGACGCTGTCCCAGACAGTCAACCTGCTTGGCTGCGCACCGCTCGGGCGTGCAGCGTTTCGCCTTTTTCCGTATCCTGTTAGAATCGAGTTCCATGGGCCAACCGCAGTTCGTTCACCTCCACGTTCATACGGATTACAGTCTGCTCGACGGGGCTTGCGAGACCTCCGAGCTCTTGGATGAAGCGTCCCGCCAGAAGATGCCCGCCGTAGCCATCACCGATCACGGCAATCTCTTTGCTGCGGCCAATTTCTTTTATGAAGCCAGTAAGCGCGACGTCAAGCCCATCATCGGCTGCGAAGTTTACGTGGCGAAGGGCAGTCGCCACGACCGAGGAGAGAAAACAAATGGAAGCAACGGCCAGGATCGCGGCGACGCCGAACCCGGCATGCGCGGCTCGAATCATCTTGTGCTCCTCTGCGAATCGCTCGAGGGCTATCACAATTTAATCAAGCTGGTGTCCGCCGGTTTCCTCGAAGGCTTCTATTACCGCCCGCGCATCGACTACGACCTACTTTCGAAGCACAGCAAAGGCCTGATTGCGCTCTCGGCCTGCTTGCGTGGGCCTGTAACTGAGGCGGTTGTGGACCAGAAGTACGATCAGGCGCGCGAGAATGCCTACCGTTTGCGCGACGTTTTTGGCAAAGGGAATTTCTTCCTCGAAATTCAGGATCAGGGATTGCCCATCGAAAAAGATGTCAATCGCGAACTGGTCCGTCTTTCCAAAGAAACAGGCATCCCCCTCGTCGCCACCAATGATTGTCATTACCTCCACCACGACGACGCTCATGCTCAGGAAGTGTTGCTCTGCATCCAGACTGGCAAGACCATGAGTGACACCAATCGCATGAAGTTTCAGACCGACCAGTTTTACTTCAAGAGCGCCGTGGAGATGGCGCAGGTGTTCGGCGAGATTCCTGAAGCGTTAAGCCGTACCGTGGACATTGCTTCGCGGTGCAACGTCAAAGTGGAGCGCATCCCCAATCCGTTCCCGGAGTTCAAAGTTCCGGAAGGGCATACTTCCGCGAGCTATTTTGAATCGGTTGTGCGCGAAGGATTCGCCGCGCGCCTGCCCCAACTCGAGCGCCAGGCACAGCAAGGCTTCCTGCGGAATTCCCTAGCCGAATACGAGCGCCGGCTTACTTTCGAAATCGAAATGATCAAGAAGATGCGCTACGAAGGCTACTTCTTGATCGTCTGGGATTTTATCCATTATGCGCGCGCGCAAGATGTTCCTGTTGGACCGGGACGTGGTTCGGCGGCAGGCAGCCTCGCGAGCTACGCCCTGCGCATCACCGACGTCGACCCTTTGCAGTACAACCTGCTATTCGAACGCTTCCTGAATCCCGAACGCGTTTCCATGCCTGATATCGACATCGACTTTTGCATGCGGCGACGCGGCGAATTGATCGAATATGTCACGCAAAAGTACGGCCGCGAAAACGTCGCGCAGATCATCACCTTTGGAACCATGGCTGCCAAAGCCGCGGTCAAGGACGTTGGCCGCGCCATGGACATTCCTTATGGCGAAGTGGACCGCCTGGCCAAGCTCATCCCCACAACGCTGGGCATCGAATTGAAGGACGCTCTGGAAGAAGCCCCGCAACTGAAATCGGCAATCAATACTGATCAGCGGCTTAAGGACTTGATGGCCGTGGCGTTGCGACTCGAAGGATTGTCGCGGCACGCTTCCACTCACGCCGCGGGCGTGGTCATTTCGCCGCGGCCGCTCACGGACATCGTGCCTCTCTATAAGTCAAACCGGGATGAAATCACCACCCAATACGACATGAATGCGCTCGAGCGCATCGGCCTGCTGAAAATGGATTTTCTGGGTCTGACAACCCTCACCGTGTTGCACGATACCGTCCAGATGATTCAGCAGAACCGCGGCGCCAAAATTGACATCGACAATCTGGCTTTGGACGACGCCGAAACTTACAAACTCTTCGCTCGTGGAGAAACCACCGCCATTTTCCAGTTCGAATCCCACGGCATGCGCGATATTCTCCGCCGTTATCAGCCGACGCGCATCGAGGATCTCACCGCCCTAAACGCTCTCTACCGCCCTGGCCCCATTCAGGGCGGCATGATCGATGATTTCATCAACCGCAAGCAGGGCAAGACCAAGGTTAGCTACGAACTCCCGCAGTTGAAAGAAATCCTCGAAGAAACCTACGGCGTCATCCTCTATCAAGAGCAAGTGATGCAAATCGCCAATCTCCTGGCGAGTTTTTCGCTTGGCGGGGCGGACATCCTTCGCCGCGCCATGGGTAAAAAGAAGAAGGAGGAAATGGCCGCGCAACGCGCCAAGTTCATGGCCGGGTGCGCCGCCAACAAGATCGCGGAGAAAAAGGCCGAGCGCATCTTCAACCTGATGGAGGAGTTTGCCGGCTACGGCTTCAACAAATCGCACTCCTGCGCCTACGCTTTGCTTGCTTACCAGACTGCTTACCTGAAAACGCATTACCCTGTCGAATTCATGGCCGCCCTTCTCACTTCGGAAGCTGGCAACACCGAGAAAGTCGTGAAGTACATCAACGAAGCGCGCGGCATGAGCATTTCCATTCTCCCTCCCGATGTGAATGAGAGCGATCTCTACTTCACTCCCGTTGGGGAATCCATCCGCTTCGGTCTTGCCGCCATCAAGAATGTTGGCGAAAACACCGCCAAAGCGATTCGTGAGTCGCGGCTCAGCCAGGGAGAATTCACGTCACTCTACGATTTTTGCGAGCGCATCGAGTCGCGCTTTCTGAACAAACGCGTTTTTGAAAGCCTCATTAAATCGGGTGCCGTGGATTCGCTCGGTCCGCGCGAATCGATGCTGGCATCCGTGGACGACGCCGTTGCCGCTCTGCAGCGCGCTTCCCGCACGCGCGAATCCGGCCAGCACGGATTGTTCGGAACGGCTGCCGCTCCCGCTCCCGTGCCATTCGAATTGCGCGAAGCCGCCCCTTGGAGCGAGGAAGAACGCCTGGCCAGCGAATACGCCATGCTGGGTTTTTACGTTTCCGGCCATCCGCTCGCGAAGTATGCTTCTCGGCTGATGGATTTGAAGACCATTTCTCTCGATCAAGTCGAAGACCAGCGCAATGGAAAAGAAATCGCCGTCGCCGCCTTGATTGTCGGCACTCGTCCCATGCGCTCGAAAAAAGGCGCGCGCTGGGCCATTTTCACCATTCAGGACATGACTGGTGTTCAGGAACTCCTCGCATTTCCTGAGAGCTTTGCGCGCCTTGAACCAGTCTTGAAACCTGGCAATCCGCTTCTCCTGAAAGTTCGCGTGCAGGTCGAGGAAGCCGGCACGCGGCTTTCCCTGCAGGAAGCACGCCGGCTTGAGGAAATGCCTGAACGCGCCGCGTCCAGCGAGTTGCGTGTCCGTATCGAAATGCGCTCGATGAGCGAAGATGCTCTCGACCGCTTGGAAGATTTGTTCACTGGTGCTCCTGGACCTTGCCCGGTAGTGTTTGAATTGTGCTCGCCCGACGGTTCGGTGGCCGTGCTGCAAGCGCAACAGCGCGTGAAAAACTCACCTGAATTGCTGGAAGCCATCTGCGAAATCTGCGGCCATCCCGCCGTTCGAACGGTGCCCGAATGAGTGCCAAAGGAAAGAACAAACCCGGCGCTCCACCCTTGGACCGTTCAAAAGAAACCGAACGCCAAAAGGAAATCGAGCGCCTGGAAAAAGATGTCGAGGAATTGCGCCACCTCGCCGGAGACGTGGACGCCGATGCCGAACTGGAACGCATCCGCCAACAAGTGGGGGAATTGCGACGCGAATTTTACACCCACCTGGGTCCGTGGCAGCGCGCGCAGATCGCGCGTCACCAGCAACGTCCTTATACACTGGATTTTATTGGCTTGCTGTTCACCGATTTTATCGAACTGCACGGTGACCGGGGGTATGCCGACGATAAGGCGATTATCACGGGATTGGGGAAATTTCATGGGCGCCCGGTGGCGGTGATTGGGCACCAAAAAGGGCGCGACATGAAACAGCGGCTAGTGCGGAACTTCGGGCAACCCAAGCCGGAGGGTTATCGGAAAGCGTTGCGCGTCATGCAGTTGGCGGCGAAATTTGGGCGGCCCATTTTTACGTTTATCGATACGCCCGGGGCATACCCGGGGATCGATGCGGAGGAGCGCGGACAGGGCGAAGCGATCGCGCGAAATCTTCGCGAGATGGCGCGGCTGCCGGTGCCGGTGATCGTCACGGTGACGGGGGAGGGCGGCTCGGGCGGGGCGCTGGCGATTGCCGTCGGCGATCGCGTCAACATTTTGGAGAACAGTTTTTACTCGGTGATTTCGCCGGAAGGGTGCGCTTCGATCATCTGGCGCGATGCGACGAAGGCGGAAACTGCGGCCGCGGCCATGAAGATCACGGCGAAGGATTTGAAAGAGTTGGGCATTGTGGACGAAATCGTGGAGGAGCCGGAAGGCGGCGCGCACACAGACTTTGAAGGGGCGGCCCGGTTCCTGGATGAAGTGCTGGACCGGCAACTGGTGGCGCTGACGAATCAGCCGCCTCGTGAATTGCTGGATGCGCGGTACGAGAAGTTCCGCAAGATGGGGCAGTTCTTCGATTTGGGAAATTGATCCAAGCATGTGGTTCGCAGGAAGCGACTGTGCATACCACTATCGATCCGATGGCGAGCCGGGGACGGGCAAGAACTCTGGCCACCTAACACTCCAGATGGGATTTCTTCATCCATGGGATACGGTTCCTAAGGGGGGAGAACTCCACTTCGGAGAGACTAACCCCCAAGTGAATTTCTTCCAACATTTCCGGAAGGATGTGTTCTGATGCGACGCCCGGTGTGGACCGCCATTCTTGGCCTTGGAAGTATCCTGATCCTAGGCCATTTCTGGACCTTGGCAATTCTCGCCGGTCACCGCGAGGTCCATTATCCCGGAGAATTGGGCGGTGTGATGATTGCAGTGCTTTTAGCATTGGCAGCTTCCCTAGCCGCAGCTTCGAAAGGCTCTCGATGGTGGTCTCTGGTGTCGTTTGGGGCTCTCGGAACCATCGTGCTGGCAACACTCCGCCTTCACTAACAACCGCCTCGAACATTTCAGAAAGGATGTGTTTTGATGACGCATCCACGCTGGACAGTCGCTATTGGTTGCATCAGTGGGATAACTGTGCTCTATTTTTGAATAACTATGTTCGCTGCCCGTCGGCTGGCTCAGACAGAGGCCAGGCGATCTTTTTCCCCTTCTCGGTGGTATCACTCTTTCCGCTATACTCTCCTTACCGGCGGCGACGAAGGGGTCAAAATGGTGGTATACATCTGCGGTCGTCAACGCAGGAACTCTGATATGGGTCATGCGGCGATTCCACTGACCAGGCAGCGAACGCATACTTAGGATGTCTTCTTGATCTGCCCCCTAGCTCTGCGCACGGGATCATACGACGTTGGCAGTCTGTGAGGAGGATCAGCCGTCGAGGGGGGGCTTGATGTAGGCGGCGCCGTGGCGGTAGAGGCCGGCGGTGGGGATGGCTTGGGAGAAGACGATGCGGATGGGGACGAAGATGGCGCCGGTGCCGGGAGTGAAGGGGACGGCAACTTCGACGCGGGAGCCTTCGGCGTATTGATTGCGGCTGCGGAAGCTGAGGCCGCCTTTGGAGAGATCTTCGCAGAGAGCGATTTCTTCCTGAAAGCCGCGGCGACGGATGCAGGCGAGGATGCGGGCTTTGATGCGTGTGCGGTTGCGGCGAGGAATGACGCGGTCTTCGACGGAGGGCGCGGGCAAGCCAGTGCCACCATCGGGATTGCTTAGCTCGGAGAGCGATTCGATCCAGATGGAGGGCGAATCGCAAATGCGGCAGTGGCGGGCAACACATTTGCGAACTTCGAAAGATTTGAGCTGCAGCTCGTTGAGATAGACGACTTCGCGGCGCTGGCAGAAGCTGCATTCCATGAGGAGACGAGCGAGGGCTTCCTCGGATTTGTGCGGGGAGGGGAAGTCAATGTCCCAAAAGTCGGAGCGCAGGTCGACGAGATGGATGGCGTAGAGAAAATGGTTGGGAGGGTCCTGGTCGATTTCGGCGACGACGCGGGCGCGAGCGTTTTTCCAGATGTCGCCATCGAGATGGCGGCGGAGGTGGAGCTCGTGGCCCATGGAAAGCTTTTCGGTGAGGCGCAGGACGCCGCCATTGCGGCTGACGAGCATGGTTTCGGCGGTTTGCGTGAGGGTCTGGCCGTCGAGAGAGACCCACGAAGCCTCCACGGGCATACGGAAGCTGACGCGGTCACTCTGCCGGAGACCATCGGATAGTGTGCTCATAGGGCGCTAAGAGAGAAACCTGTATTGAGGCTAACATGGAGGGAGCGGGCAAGCGGATTAGAGAAGCGCCGGATTGTCGTTCCCACTAATATCGGAAACGGATGACGTCAAGGGCGGGCGGGGCCGCGATGGTGTTGTATCTTTGGCGTGGTCGGCGGCTTGAAAAATGCAAAATAGCGGTTGGGTAGATCAAAATAAGAGTTGCCGGAGGCGCCCCGGTGACCAAAGCCGTTTGCTGCCCGGCGTAAACGACCATGGGTAACGTAATCTCGATGGACGACCGAACACTGAAAGGCGACGCGCGGGGCTTGTCCGTGCGCGACCGCCGGTACTGCATTCGCTACCCGTTTGCGGCAGATGTTGAGTTGCTGGACCTGGAAAGTGGAGCAAAGACGGACGGCGTGACGTCCGACATCTCCATGGGCGGAGTGTTTATCTGCACGAGCCGGCCACTGCCTTCCAATTCGCGCGTGCGAATCACACTGATACGCAAGGACCATAGGGTGGAAGCGCTGGGCGTGGTGCGAATTGTGAAGCCGCGGATCGGCATGGGAATTGAGTTTATTGATCTGGAATCGCCGCACCACGAAGTGCTGCGCCGGTGGGTGGACCAACTCACCAGGTCCCGCTGAAGAATTCTAAATACAAGAGCATTCACATTTGAGGGCCCTCGCTTGCGCGAGGTTCGCACGGCGTAGCATGGCGGCGTGCGGTGGACATGCGTCTTGGTCGCCTGTCAAGGCCTTGTGTCCAGGGGGTGTTTGCTCTTTTCGTAGAATTCGTTTTGGAGTTTGAGGCTCTGGTCGTCGGCCTTTGCGGCGCGAATGGCTTCGACGGTGGCAGCGATCCAATTGTTCATGTTCCACTCGCCGAGATCACGCGAGGCGACCGAACCATCACCGGAGTAATGATTCGGAAAGCGGGCGTACCACCAGATGCCGGTGTAAACGTCTTCGGGCAGGTGCAAGCGTTTCTGGTCAATGCCGGATTCTGTGGCCGCGCGTTCGAGGTGAACCAGGTCGGGTCGGGAGACCATAGTATTCGAAGTTTCATTTTCACCGGCGTGGTAATCGATGCCGGTTGATTTTTTGGGCGGGCCGCCGGGCTTGCTGCGTTCGCCGTCGAGCACATAAATAACGTAGTCATGGGGACGATCGAGTTGCGCTTGAGCGAAGAAGGGAAGCAGATGCTCGTTTCCGCCGTGGCCGTTGACGATGACGATCTTCTTGCAGCCATTCCGTGCCATTTCATCCGTGGTTTCCTGAAGCAGTTTTAGTTGGAGTTCCATGCTATACGCTACGGTTCCCGGTTCATGTTTGGCCTCAAAAATCTGACCGAAGTAGTATTGCGGAAAAACAACGGCGTACTCCTGTTGGACCGCCTGCAGGGACGCGTGGCGCACGTTTAGAAGATCGGTGCCGAGGGGCAGGTGCGGACCATGTTTTTCCAAGATACCGAACGGAAGCAGACACGTTCCTTTGGAAAGCTGAATGGCTTCGCGAAAATCAGCGGCCGTCAGCTCTTCCCCGCCTCATTGATATCCTCCTGAAACCGCATGGATTTTAGCCCGAATCCATGCCCTTGCGCCGCCGTATTTCTCCGCTCGATTCCGGAGCGGAGGACGAGAACAACCTGAAGGATAGAAAGACGATGAGCAATCCTCCGCTCTCTCAATCCCATGGCCAGCTGCAGAGGGAATAGCCCAATGTCCGAATGGCACCTTTTGTCCCTATATCCGCGGATGTTGAGGATCCCTTTGCTAGCCCGCCTGCGCGCGCGAGAGTGCCCCGCGTTCGAGTTCGCGTTCGGCTTGGAGCCAATCGTCCAGATCACGGCCTGGTTGTTCGCCGCGTTCGAGATAGATTTCGTAGGCGCGGCGTCTGATTTCTTCGTCACGCGCGGAGTTCCCTGCTGAAACCTCGTCCGTCCCCGACTGGGTGAAAGTTGCGTGCGGCTCTGTAATTTCGATTCTCTTTGGTTTCGATGACATACTGATCTGCCTCTTTCCTGTGATTACATTGCCGTTGATCGTTGAAGCGTGTTCGTGCATTCGCCTTGCGCGAGCCATTGCCCTGTGGGCAAAACTCGAATCCGCCAGCAAATCGAGGCTGGCGCACCAGTTTGGGGCTCAATGACCTGCGGAGCGCGTTCTTGGCGTGGAACAGTCGTCCCTTGGCTGCGGTCAAAGAGTGCCCCACCATCAACTTCAAGAGCAGCTCGATCTCGCTGCATGGAGACGAACTGCCGTTGGAGGGTAACCTGACGATCCATGCAGTGACCAAGGAGGTGGTGCTGAAAGTAGAAGTCCCGTCGGCGGAGACAAAAGACCCCTGGGGGAATGCCAGGATCGGCGCCTCGGCAACCACCAGGATCAAGCGCAGCGATTTCGGTCTTAATTGGAACGCGGCGCTTGAAACTGGAGGATTCCTGGTTGGCGATAATCTGAAAATCGAGTTGGAAGCTTCTCTGATCAAAGCATAATAGGACGCCTCGTAGACCGCAGGCCACCATATCGTCAGTCGGGAGAATGAAAGTTTTCTAAATGAATCTGTAACAACCAAGCGCACTGATCTATCTAACTAGGCGTGCCTGGGAGGAGTCACCTAGATGCAAATCGGAATCGACAGTTTCGCAGCAGCCATTTCCGACCCGGCCACAGGTCTAACGCTCAGTCCCGTGGAGCGCATGCACCACCTGCTGGAGGAGATTGAGCTCGCCGATCGAGTCGGCCTGGACGTCTTTGGCATCGGCGAACATCACCGCACGGAGTTCCTCGACTCAGCTCCCGTTGTGATCCTCTCCGCTGCCGCCGCCCGCACGGAAAATATCCGTCTCACAAGCGCAGTCACGGTTCTGAGTGCCTCCGACCCTGTTCGCGTTTTTCAGGAGTTCGCGACTCTCGACCTCATCTCCCGGGGCCGCGCCGAGATTGTCGCCGGTCGCGGTTCCTTCATTGAGTCCTACCCCCTCTTCGGCCTACGCCTCGAAGATTACGACTCGCTTTTTACCGAAAAACTCGACCTTCTCCTGAAAATCCGGGCAAGCACGCAAGTGCATTGGTCCGGCAAACACCGCGCGGCTCTTACCGGCCAGGCAATCTACCCTCGCCCGCTTCAGAATCCGTTGCCTATATGGGTTGGTGTCGGCGGCACCCCCGAATCTTTCGTTCGCGCCGGCATGCTCGGCCTTCCCCTTATGGTGGCCATTATCGGCGGTGAGCCCAGACGCTTCAGGCCTCTTATAGAGCTCTATCGCGAGGCTGGGCGTCGCGCCGGCCATTCTCCCGAGCAACTCACCGTAGGTCTTCACTCCGTTGGCTTTCTCGCGGACACCACGGACGAAGCCGCGGAAATATTCTTTCCAGGCTATGCGCACACGTTTACCGAAATTGGCAAGGAACGCGGCTGGCCCCCTGCCACACGTGCTCAATTCGACGCCCTGCGCGGACCTACTGGCGCGCTGCTGATCGGCGACGCCAAGACGGTCGCGAAAAAGATCCTCTATGTGAATGAAGTTCTCGGCGGCATCTCGCGCATCACATTCCAAATGGGTGTCTCGACCCTTCCGCACCAAAAAATGTTGCACGCCATTGAGATCCTCGGCACGGTCGTAGCTCCTATTGTTCGGAACGAGCTCGGTGTCACCGCTGTACGCGGCTCATGAATCGAACTCTAACGATTAAGTTCCAAAAAGCCATTCCGTTTTCAGGACAGGTCGAATGATGCTATTGAATCCACTGTGCGAATCGAACCTATGGGGACGATCCAAAACATTCTGTTCCCTGTAGACTTTTCGCCGTCCTGCATTGCCATGACCCCCTACGTGCAGAGGTCGGCGGCTATTTTCGGGGCCAGAGTGACGCCGGTTCATGTCTTCGACCTTTACAGTCGTGACGCATTGCAACTCTATGTGCGAGCATTCTCCGAGGTTGCCGAAGAGCAACAGAACGTTGCTCGCGACAAACTCAATGCGTTCCTCAAGTCTGAATTCCCAGTGGGTCAGAGCCCGAGAATCTTGTTGTCGGGCGTTGCAGCGACACAGATCACTAAGCTCGCCCGGACGAACGGCTTTGATCTCATCATCATGCCCACACACGCTGGCCTCTTCCGCAGGATGTTGCTCGGCTCCACGACAGCGAAGGTATTGAACGATGCAGACTGTCCGGTATTGACAACGCAGCACGCGGAGACGATTTCACCAAGGCAGCTCGAACATCGGGAATGGGTCTGCGCCATCGGCTTGGACTCGGATTCAGAGAGGGTTCTTCGGTATGCCAGCCAGGCCGCGCAGTCTGTCCATGCGAATCTCACGCTCGTTCATGTGATTCCCGCGAGCGGGCCTGACGTGCCCGTCGAATTGGATTTGGAGGAGCGCTTGCAGTCGGCGGAAAAAGAAGCAGCGACCTTTCGCATCGAGGCGTTGCAAAGCGCTGCTGGTTCGCACGCACAGCTCAGCATCGCCATCGGCCCGATTCGAGACATGCTGACTGAGGTCGCACGCAGATTGCGAGCCGATGTGCTAGTGATCGGAAGAAGCCCGCAGTCCGGCGTCCTGGGCCGCTTGCGGGACCTCAGTTACGCAATAGCCCGTGACGCTCCTTGTCCCGTATTGAGCGTCTGATAGCGCGCGCGGGTGTCTCTTCGATGCGGTGCGCCGCGTTCCAGAGGTGCGACATTTTCATACCAGAAAGACTATCCGGGGCGATGCCGCATGCTCACGATATTTGGTTGGCGAATTCCAAGCGACACCGGCCACAATGTGTGTCTCTTAGGGTGGATTTTCTTGTGTAGTGCGTCGATTTCAAAGTCGACTAACTCTCTTGGGGGTGAACGGCGGGGGACGACGAGACTCGAACTCGCGGCCATTGCCGTGACAGAGTAACTTGATGTGGGAATTCAAGCACTTACGAGCAGCACTAGGGAAGACAAGGTATTGGAAATACGTAAAAGGGAATTCTTATTGTTCCCGGATTGTTCCGGCGAATCATGCGTCGATTACGGGCACCAAATCGGCGGACGGATTGGCTCCGACGTAGATTACATTTTCAGAAGTTTCGAAGCCCAGAGCGACGCAGAAAACCGCATCCGATTACTACCGATAGAGTCAGCGCCCGGACAATGCTATTCTCGCCATTGACCTGGGCGGTGAGAACTTGAGAGAAGCACGCTGGCATAGCTTCGCGACTCGAATTCTTCTGCTGATATGCTTGTTATTCTTCATCTATCTGGCCGTGAGAAGAGCGGTGGCTGCTGCGTATTTTCGAAAGGGGGCACCGAATGCAGTTCAAACGGCGATCAGGTGGGATCCTGCCAACCCGGAATATTACGACGCCTTGGGAACACTCATGCACTTGTACGCCGATCGCCCGAATCCCGATGAAATTGTCCAGCTCTACCAGAGTGCCACGCGTCGGAGCACGCAAAATGCGCATTTCTGGGCTGACCTTGGATCCGGCTACGATTGGGCAGGACGCTCCAATGATGCTCTTGACGCTTTCCAGCACGCTCGACACCTCTTTCCAAATTCACCGGAGATCAACTGGAGGCTGGCCAATTTTTATGTTCGAGCCGGCAAGACTCCGGAGGCGCTCCGCACTTTAGGAATGGTCCTTCAGGAAGATGGCACCGCCGGAAGGAGAGTCTTCACGCTCGCAACGAACGCGACGCGCGACAGAAACGCAATTCTGAAAATACTTCCGCCTCAGCCACTCGTTTTCTTTGACTACCTTAATTTCCTGATCGAAAAGGGTGACATCGCCGGCGCGGAAGAGGTTTGGGCTCGCGTTCTCCAGCTCGACTTGCCCTTTGACATACGCGAGGCCTTCCCCTATCTCGATGCGCTTATTCAACGCGCGGAGGTAGGGCAACTGTCAAGGGTCTGGTCCGCCTTGATGCAACGATTTCCAGCGCGAGCACAACGCCCGGTGGCCAATTCGAATGTAGTTACAAACGGCGGCTTCGAGTTCGCCATTCTTAATGGGGGATTGGATTGGCGTGTTCTGCCTGCCGAAGGAGCCGTTGTTAGTCGCGACTCCGTCGGCGCGTTTGAGGGTGAGCATGCGCTTCGAATCACCTTCGATGGGTCCCGCAACATCGATTATGGTCACGTGTTCCAATACGTGCCTGTTCAAGCGAAAACGCGGTACCGATTTTCGGACCATATGCGCGTGCAGGGGATCACCACCGACAGCGGGATCAGATTCCAGGTGTGTGATGCTTACAGTCTGGGCAACATCTTCGTATCATCGGAAAACCTTGTTGGTACCTCTGGTTGGTCGGAACAGCACGCTGAATTCACCACCTCTGCGGATACTCGCCTTCTGCTCGTAAGAGTGGTCCGGCCTCGTAGTGCCAAGTTGGACAGCCAAATCGCGGGCACCGTGTGGATCGATGATGTTCGCCTTGCCTCGGAGTAGCAGTAAATCCGTGATCGATAGATTTTGCGCCAAAAAACCCGCCGACGGGAGTGTGCGTCCCTCGTCCTTCGCTACATTGACAGGAGATTCATGCAGGTATTTCCCTGATTGAAGGAGGTGCAGAGCACCCCTATGATTTGGCTTTAAGGTGATTCTTACAGTTGGCCGTCGCAGTTCGAGGGTATGGCGGACGCATTTCGAGGCGCGAGGTCCCAGCCGCCGGGAATTAATTATTTGAGTGAGACCTTAGGATGAGCAAATACCGCCGCAAAAAGGTCTTGTTCATTTGCATCGGGAATGCTTGCCGCAGCCCGATGGCGGAGGCAATTGCACGCCTTTATGCTTCCGATGTCATCGACGCGTTCAGCGCAGGCTTGGCGCCGACTGGCTTTGTCCCCGAGTTGACCAAGCTAACCCTCATGACAAACGGATGTTGGGTGGAAGGTCTGGAGTCCAAGGATATCTCGCCCAAAGTTTGGGAGCAGGTAGATATCGTCATCAACATGAGTGGGCGCCCCCGGGAACTCACATTTTACGAGTACTCCAAGGTCGAAGATTGGAAGATCGAGGATCCCTATGGCCAGGACCCCGACACTCATCAGCGAGTCTTCGAGAAAATTCGACGGCGCGTTGCAAAATTCGCTCAGGAATGTAGGGAAGAGCACGCCGCGGTTCGATTTACGGAACGCCGTGCTCGCGGACGCTGGTACCCCACTCCACCGATATTAATAAACCTGAACGGGGGGAATGACGCCAGCGTCGTAAACATTAGTGAAGATGGATTGGCCCTGTCGGCGCCCATTGTTTTGTCCGACGTTCCTCTTCAAGACATGCACGTTCAATTTTTGGAATCTCCGCGTCCCTTCGAAGCATGCTGCCAGATCGCGTGGAAAAGCGAATCCCAGAAAGAGGTAGGGATACAATTTGTTGATTTGACGGAAGAGGCGCGTCAGCATATCAGAAATTGGATTTCCGCCCAGGCTCCCCGCAATTACCTTCCCGGACAAGCAGACGAGCTTTACGAGAAACAGAACCCTTCACTGGAAGTTCCAAACCCTCCACAATGGGAGAACGTAATCCCCGAAGCTTCGACTTCCGGTGAGGTCATCAATGGAGAAGCTTCGCTCTTCTCTCCTGTTGCTGTCCCCACCTTGACTAGCGCCAACCCGCCGCTCACGGCGCCAAGAACTCACGCGCGAACCGGAATACGGCCAAACAAAAGGGCCCTTCCGCCCCGCCGGACACTAGCACGTGCTCAGGGGAGTCCTGGAGTGCCGCGTCGAAGGTCGGCAACGTTTCTTATTCTAGGTTTTCTTTTCGCATTCATCTCATTGACTGTGGTGTGGATGACGATTCAGCGTAATGGCCGCAATGAAATGATCACCGCGGTAGCGCAAAAGCCAGCGGTATTGAGCGAAGCAGTCAAGCCGGTAGCGCCTCCCCCCGTGATCACAACTCCGAGCGTTCACAATCCGCAGGCCAACAAAACACAGGCACAAACTTCTCTTGTCCAGTCCATGCCTGCTGAAAGAGTCGACAGCATTCAAGATATCACGCCAAAACACTCTCCCAGACCGGCAAGTCCTGCGAAAAAGCCTACCCCGGTGTTTGCAGTCAAACCTCCGAGCCATCGCGTGGAGACTGCGCTGATGCGCGGCCCCTCAACGAACGCGTCATCGCCCGTCGCAACCAACGCTAATATTTCCCCGGTCGAGAAAACACAGCAGCAAGCTCCATCCAGCCTGTCTCCAACACCTCCGCAGCTAGAGACGAATATCGCGCGGTTAGCGGTTCCAGCGCCGCTTCCTTCGAATGATGTTCGACCCCCTGAGCCCGAGAGTAAAGCAACCTCGGTGACGGCGGCAAAGCAGCCGGCGACTCCGGCGAACATCACGGGGGCGGTTGCTGTCCTCGCTGATCCTTATCCTTCTCTTCGGATACCGAATGGGGGTTCGAAAAAACAACGCCAGGGAACGAGCCTCCAGCTCGGCCATCTGCTCTCCCGCGTCGAGCCCGTTTATCCTGAAGATGCGAAACAGCAAGGCGTCCAGGGCACTGTCAAGCTGCACGCTGTAATCGACCGTCATGGGTCGGTGGAGAACTTGCAGTCGGTCAATGGCCCGCCGCTTCTCGTTGCGGCGGCCATAAATGCCGTTCGGCAGTGGCGTTTTTCCGAAACTTTGCTGGCTGGCCAAACCGTTGAAACCGAGGAAGACATTGATGTTATTTTCCGGCTTTCCGACCCGGGGGCATCCAGGAAATAACTTGATCTGCCCAGGCTTGGCGCGATGCACTCGGCGAGCGTACGAATAGAGAATGGACAGAAGACCATTTTCTTACTGGCAACTGCAAGCGCCATGACAATGCGCATTGGGAGTCGCTTTTCCCCCCGGGTTGGACCGCGCAACTCCCCTCAAGGCCCCGATGGACTGACTGGTTGCTTTCCCCCGCCGTGGGCCAATCCGGCCGCCCCTGCGGCGGCGGCGGCTCCCGCTAAACCGAGATAGAGCCAGCCCGAATGGAGACTGTGTCCGGCCGTCTTTGCAGCCGGGGATACCAGTGATATTATTTCCCCGGCGGAAATATTTACTGACTGACCTGCCTGGAGAAATTGTCCGGACTTCCCCTCCACGGTAAGGACCCCCACGCTGCCTTCTAAGCTCGCAACGAGGAAAGAACCGTTTGCCGCCCTCTCAATTTTCGTCGTCGCCGATTGCTCCCGAATCGACGAGACCAGGACAAAATTTTCGACGCGCAAGGCAATTCCGCGCGGTCCGCTGACAGAACTCAACACCGCCGTTCCGTTCTTCAGTTCCGCCATGAACTGGTAGTTGCCCGGGAACACCACCTCGCTCCGCGGTAAGACTTTAAGCGTGCCTTTCCCGCTTACGGTAAAAGTGGCCGTGCCGCTCTCTCCCGTACGAAGTCTGTCACCCGAGAAAATCGTGGATTCGACCGGCGCCGCAGAATCGTTCACATATACTTCCCCAATGCTGCTCAGCGATCCCAGGGATTCCTTCTGTTGTTCTTGCGGCAGAGCGTGCGCGTAACCTGGCGTTGAACACAGCAGCAAAACAAAGAGATCGAAGAAACGAACGATCAAACTTCCGCTTCGCCTTTTACCCTTCTCCCGCCGCGTGCTCGAACTCAAGACCATCTTCTCTCCGCTGGGGATGTCAGGAAGGCTGACACGGTAAATTTATCAAAGAGCTCGCGCAAGCCTATAGGGTTTTCACCCGTATTTTAAATAGAGAGTCTGCCCCATCGACGAATTCTTTCGGTGCCTCTACGTTTCAATTGTCAGCGCCGTATCCCACTGTGATGTGGTGCTGAACGCTTCTCAAGGCGCAAGAGGCGACGTTGTCACGCTCCTTCAGAGCGGAAATTCGTACTGGTGACTTCTCATGTCCGTCAAGCCACGAGCCTCCGATGAACGCGCGGAAGGAGCGCTGCTTTGGCCGCATCGCAAGCCAACCCGTTGCAAAGCACTGAATGTCGGCCAGCGCTCCCCTCTAGCGAGGGCTAGGGTATCTACCCTTTATTTCCCGGCAACTGACCGGGGATCACTCGTCCGATATGTCTCGGGTCGCGATGGCGCCCGACGACATGCGGAGCCCGTCGCTGGGATGGGGATGTGTCTGAAGCGCATGATGGACGTATTCTTGTCCTCCCTTGCTTTTCTTTTCCTTTGGCCGCTGATGGTGGTAATCGCCATTGCGGTCAAGCTGGAGTCGCCTGGTCCTGTGATTTATCGCTCGCTGCGTATGGGTAAATATGGCCGCGAATTTGATTGCTACAAATTTCGGACCATGGTTGCCGGCTCGGACGCGCTGAAAGAAAGCCTGAATCGGTTGAACCAGCGTCGTGGTCCATTCTTTAAGATCGCCGACGATCCTCGCGTCACGCGCTTCGGCAGATTTCTTCGCAAGTACAGTCTCGACGAACTGCCGCAGCTTTGGAACGTCCTGAAAGGCGATATGAGCTTGGTTGGCCCACGGCCTCTTCCGGTAGAAGACTGTGCTCAATACAGTTCCGAACATCGTCGGCGCCTCGACGTGACACCGGGCGTCACCGGGCTTTGGCAGGTCATGGCCCGCGCAAATCCTTCCTTTGAAATCTGCATGATGCTGGATCTTGTTTATATCCAAAAATGGAACCTATTGCTCGACTGCAGGATTTTGTTGAAGACCATTCC
>WNFR01000464.1_pt1 | contig 41095 bp, 35 predicted proteins | sample 5400221 | NCBI WGS metagenome assembly WNFR01 (sample SAMN13153357, study PRJNA577476) | soil metagenome | isolation source: 40 cm soil under Madrone tree | place: USA:California | collected 2016-06-14 | reverse complement strand
GCCAGACCCTTCTTATCCGCGTCCGCACGCGACTTCAATGAGTTCAAGAGGCGGTTGGTGCGCTCCTTGTGCTCATCCTTGACCACCCCGGAGGACAATGCCTTTTCAAGAACCGTCTGCGCCTCACCCGGCAATGCGGCATCCGCCAACAGCTGTGCCATTTCGATATAGTCGGTATCGGTATTAATCGAGTTCGTGTTGTACATGATGAGGTAGATCATCAACGTATTGTGATCGTCCCGCTCATCCTGCCGCTCGATGCGCAACAAGGTGTTCCAGTAGTTGGTCTTGTTGGTAAGGCGAACGAGATCGATCAATACCGCGGCCATCCCCGATGTGTCGCCCGTATCGGAAGCGCACTGGAGTTTGAACTGGTAGAGGTTCTCCTTCGGTGCCTCGCCCGCCTTGCGAGCGGCGGCAATGGCCTTATCGGCCCACGCGGCCGAATTCTTACAGTCCTTTTGCAGATAAAAGATCTGGCTCAAGATGCCCAGATCATCGGGAGTGGCCGAACCGGATTCCGCCACCTGCTTGCCGTATTCGGCCGACTTTGAATATTGCTGATTGCCCGCGCTCAGACGAAACAGCATGCGCGTAGTCTTCGCGGCATCTTCGGAGGAGTAGGCGCCCGTCGCGAGCGCGGCCTCATAAGCCTGTTCCGCCGCCTTGAAGTTATTCAGCTTGACGTAAGCGAAGCCTTTGAAGTCGTAGATGGTTTTCTTGTCGAACGCATTCAGGCCGGATTTGGTTTCCGCAACCTCCAAATTCTTGATGGCCTCGGCCCACTGGCTGGCCTGAAGAGCCTTCTGTGCCGCCGTCATTTCCTTGGCGATCACCCGGCTGATTTGCTGGCCTTCCTTCTTGTCGGCCGACAACGCCGCCTGCGGACTCAACCAGAGGCAAACCAGCGCGAGCATTGCAGCCACGCTCAAAAAACCAGTCCAGGATTTCGCCGGCCGGCAACCAATATCGTGGATCGAATGAGTCATTACCAAACCTCGCTGCGTACAAGTCTTAGAATTTATTCTGTGTAAGCTTTCACGGAACTGTCACCGGCACCGCAACTCTGGTCAAACAAACGGCGCGTCAACCTCGATTCGAGAACTGACGCGCCGTAATACCACCCAAGGGATGCCTGATCAGAAATAGTCGTTGTTGACGAACCCTATCTTCTTCAAGCCGCGGTGCTGCAAGTCGGCCAAGGTCTGCGCCACTATTTCGTACTTGGCGAACTTGTCGACTGCGATGTGCACCTCCGGTTGAGGCGATTTCACCGCTTCCTGGCTGATGTAGCCCTGCAAAGTCGTACGATCGACGGGCGTCTTGTTCCACAGCAGCGTCCCGTCGAAATCGATCGTCAAATCGATCACTTCGGGCGGCGGCGGCGGCACAAAATTGGGCGGCGGCGGCAGCGGATTGTCGATCTTCACCGCATGCGTCATGCTGGGGATCGTAATGATGAAGATGATCAGAAGCACCAGCATGACGTCGATCAACGGCGTCATGTTGATGTCGGAATAGGACTGGCCCTCGCCGCCTCCGCCTACACTCATAGCCATGCGTGTTCCCTCCTACGTTCCCGGTCCGAAATGATCGGGGGTGGTGATGAACGCCACCTTGCGTATGCCGATCTGCTGCGTGGCCACGAGCACCTGGCCCACGAACTGGTACCGAACATTGGCATCCCCGCGAATGTGCACTTCGGGCTGCGGTTCTTCACGGGCAATTCCCCGCAGCTTGGTCTTCAGCTCATCCTGCCCCGACAACTGCTTGGTGTTCCAGTAGATGCCTCCCTGCTTGTCTACGGCAATCGTGATGTTCTCGGGCTTCGTTTGCGTAGGCAAATTGGTCGCCTTCGGCAGATCCAACGCCACCTGCTGGATGATGACCCGGATCGTTATGATGAAAATGATCAGCAACACCAACATCACATCCACGAGCGGAGTGACGTTGATGTCCGACATCGCCTCGGCTTCCTCACCACTGAAACTGATCGCCATGGGCGTTTCCTAGCGAGCGGCCGCGGGCGCAGGTTTGCCGACCGGCGATGGTCCCTTCTCCATGCCCAGACCCATCTTGGCGCCCGAGATCAAGTAGGCATGCAGTTCATGGGTGAAGTGGCTGACTCGCTCCTGGACACCCTTGTTGCGACGCAAGAGAACGTTGTAGCCCAACACGGCAGGTACCGCGACGGCCAGACCGATGGCGGTCATGATCAGCGCTTCACCGACGGGTCCCGCCACCTTGTCGATGGAAGCCTGTCCGGCCACGCCGATGGCGATCAACGCGTGGTAAATGCCGATGACGGTGCCGAGCAATCCGACGAAAGGTGCCGTGGCTCCGACCGACGCCAGCACCGGCAAGCCCGATTGCATGCCGCTGACAACGGTGTCCGCAGTGCGTTGCAGCGACTCGGTGATCCACTCGCTGGTGCCTATGGCACCCGATAAGCGACCCTTGTTGATCTCATGATACTCCACGGCATGCATGCCGGTCTCGGCGAGCGCGCGAAACGGATTCGACCCGCCCTTCAACCTCCCGATGGCGTCGGTCAGGTTCGGAGCGTCCCAAAATTCCCTTTCCGCCGAGATGGCCTGAAGGCGCTGCCGGCGCTGATCGAAAAACTTGGTGATCATGATGAACCACGTCAGCAGCGACATGATCAACAAGATGGCGAGGATCGATCTGGCGATGATGTCGCCGTTGGCGATCAGGGCCCCAAGGCCATATGGGTTTTCAATAGCTGTCTCTTGCATTGCCCTATTCCCTCTGCTTATTAAATGTAACAGTCAGAAAAACCGAACCTTCATTCGGCGCTACTTCCCCGTGAGCTTCCAGACGATCGGAATCGATACGGTCTTCTCGACCGGCTTGCCGTCTTCGGTGGCCGGCAGCATGCGTTGGCCATGCACGCCTTTCAAACAAGCTTCATCCAGACGCGGAAACCCCGAGCTCGTCTGAATGGATTCGTTCATGATCTTTCCGTCCGCGGACACGGTCATCAGCACGATGCAGCGGCCTTCTTCGTTGGCGCGTTTGGAGGCATCGGGATAATACTCTTCGCCGATCTTCAGCGGATGCTTCGGGTCCATCTTGATCGATGTGCCTGCCTTGGGCGCCGCCGCGGCGACCGGCGGCGGCGGTCTGTTGACCTGAGTCGTCTGAGTGATCGCCGCGGTCTCCACCTGAGGCTGCTGGATATCGACGAACTCCGGCGGCGGCACGTAGGGTTTGACTTCTTCGAGCTTGGGTGGCGGGGGTGGCGGCTTGTCGACGTCCTTGGGCTTGTCGATCTGCGCGATTTCCACCGGCGGAATGATCGTCTGGACGAGCTTGCCGGCCAGCCCGGTGTAGAACGCCCACACAATGCCGATGTGGAGGATGATGACGGCAAGGAGCGCTGCGCCCCTCTTGCCCGAAAACAATGATGGCTCTGCGTATTTGTACATAAGTCTAAGCGACCCTACCCCTGAATCAATCCAGCTGGATGCGCCGTGTGCGCCCGCGATGCGCTGTCCTTATACGACTGAAAGGTAAAAGCCATTCTCTTCGCGTCCCTTCATATCCTTTACGGCAGGTAAAGAGACTGACACATAACGCGCCCGAACTGCAAGCGCGACTTTGCACCGACGAGTGGTCGCATGATGCACGGATATTACTGCCTCTTCGCTCCACGCGGCGTAACCTGCTCCAGATCGGTGACCGCACCCAACGCCGCGCTGCTAACCTGCTTCGCATACTTTGCTAACGCACCACGGCGCGCATAGGGTTTAGGCGGCACCCAGGATTTGCGCCGACGCTTGAGCTCGGCCGCGCTCACGTGCAAGGTAATTTCACGACGCTCCGCATCGATCGTAATACCATCGCCGTTCTTGACCAAGGCCAAAGGACCGCCCACCGCCGCCTCCGGCGACATATGTCCGACCACGAAGCCATGGCTGCCCCCGGAAAACCGCCCGTCGGTGATCAATGCCACTTCCCGCCCCAGCCCCTTGCCCACGATGGCGCCCGTCGGACTCAACATTTCACGCATGCCGGGCCCGCCTTTCGGACCCTCGTACCGTATGACCACCACATCGCCCGGCTTCACCTTGCCCCCTAGAATTCCCTGCAGGGAGTCCTCCTCGGAATCGAACACGCGCGCCCTGCCCTCGAAGCGCAGCCCCTCTTTCCCGGTGATTTTCGCCACGGCGCCTTCCGGGGCCAGATTCCCGTACAGCACCACCAAGTGGCTGTCCTTTTTGATGGGGTCGCGGAGCGGACGCACGATTTGTTGCCCTTCCGCATAGGGTGCGACGTCGCGCAGGTTCTGTGCCAAGGTCTCGCCGGTGACGGTCAGACAATCGCCGTGCAGCAAATCCGCATCCAACAAAGTCTTCATCAGTGGTTGAATTCCGCCGATGGCGACCAGTTCGGACATCGAGTAGCGTCCGCTTGGGCGCAAGTCCGCCAGCACCGGGACGCGTCTGCCGATGCGCGTGAAGTCGTCCAGTCCGAGCTTGACATTGGCGGACGATGCGATCGCCATCAAGTGCAGCACTGCATTGGTCGAACCGCCGAGCGCAATGACCACCGTGATGGCGTTTTCAAACGACCGGCGAGTCAACATATCCCGCGGGGTCAATCCCAGTTTGATCAGGTTGACCACGGCGGCGCCGGCACGCGCGCAGTCGTCGCGCTTCTGCCCGGAGACCGCCTCCTGCGCCGAGCTGTTCGGCAGGCTCATACCGAGCGCTTCGATGGCGGAGGCCATGGTGTTGGCCGTGTACATCCCGGAACAGGATCCCGGTCCGGGAATCGCCGTGCGCTCGACGAATTTCAGCTGCTGTTCGGATACCGTACCCTGCGCGTATCCGCCCACCGCTTCGAATACCGACACGATATCCCGCCTGTCGGTTCCGGGCCGAATGGTGCCCCCATAGACGAACACCGCCGGCCGGCCGAGGCGCGCCAGCGCCATCATGCAGCCGGGCATGTTCTTGTCGCAGCCGCCGATCGTCACCACGCCGTCGAAGCCCTGGGCTCCCACCACCGTTTCTATGGAATCGGCGATGACCTCGCGCGAGACCAGCGAGTAACGCATGCCGGGAGTGCCCATGGAAATGCCGTCGGATACCGTGATGGTGTTGAAGGTGATGGCCTTGGCACCCGCCGCTTCCGCGCCGCCGGCGGCCAGGCGCGCCAGCTCATCGATGTGCATATTGCAGGGCGTCAAGTTGCTCCAAGTCGACGCGATCCCCACTTGCGGCTTGTCGAAATCGGCGTCGGCGAAACCGACGGCGCGCAACATCGCCCGGCTGGGTGTCTGTTTGACGCCCTCGACCACTACGCGCGAGTAACGACGAGGGTCGACAGAATTGGATTTTTTTGGCATGGCCTCGAGCTGAAAGAGTTAGGGGTGGATTTCAGGGGTGGTCCGCAGCATAAACATCCGCGTCGCCTTCGCGCAACGTCTTTCACGAACGCCGAAAAGCTCGAAGAAGGCGGGATTGGGCAGGCATTTTCCGGAGCGTGAAAAACAGGGCTCGGCGCATGCGTCGCACGGGTGACCAGGGATGGTCACCCAGGGCCTGCGCGTAGCAGGGACTGCGCAGCGCAATGGATTTACGGCGGTCCGGAAAATGTCTGCCCAATCCAGACTTCGTGCACGAGAACACCGATTGCTCCTGGGTAGTTCCTGCTAAACGGTGCCATAGCGCTCGACCAGATATCGATAAACCCCGCGCAGCGCCTGAGCCTCGGCACCGATGCCGCGGCCGGGGCGATCCTTCGAGTTCCAGGCGTAGAGATCGATGTGCACCCAGGGAGTCGATTCGCTCACGAAGCGCTTCAAGAACAATGCGCCGAAAATGGCGCCGGCCAGCGCGGATGAGGCGATATTGTTCAAATCCGCAATTTTGCTGGCGAGCTCATCCTCGTAGCCCGCCCAGAGCGGCATCGGCCACAGGGGGTCGTGCTCGGCCGCGGAGATCCGCGCGAGCTCCTGAACGATGCCCTCGTCGTTGCCGAACAAGGCCGGCAGTTCCGGGCCGAGCGCGACCCGCGCCGCGCCCGTCAAGGTCGCGAAGTCGATGATCAAATCCGGCTGCTCGGCATCCGCGAGGGCGAGCGCGTCGCAAAGCACGAGCCTGCCTTCGGCGTCGGTGTTGCCGACTTCGACCGTCAAGCCCTTGCGCGTGCTCAGCACGTCGCCGGGTCGGTACGCACTGCCGCTGATGGCGTTTTCCACCGCAGGTATCAGCACCCTGAGCTCGGCACGAACCCGCGCGCTCATGAGCAGGTGCGCGAGTCCCAGCGCAACGGCAGCGCCGCCCATGTCTTTTTTCATGAGCGCCATCCCCGACCCGGATTTGATGTCCAGGCCGCCGCTGTCGAAGCACACGCCTTTTCCCACCAGGGTCAGGCGCGGATAGGGTCCGCCGGCGCCCGGCGACCAGCGCAGTTCCACGAGGCGGGGCGCCTCGCTGCTGGCGCGCCCCACCGCGTGAATGGCCGGAAAGTTCGCGGCGAGCAGGCCTTCGCCCACCCACTCGCGATAGACGGCTTGGTGAGGCTCGGCGATCCGGCGCGCCGCGAGCGCAAGTTCCGCGGGCCCCAGATCGGCCGCCGGCGTATTGATCCAGTCGCGCGCCATGCGCAGCGACTCGGCCGCAAGGGCCACGTACCGCATGTCGGCGTTCGGCGGCGCCTCGATGCTCGCGGCATCGCTCCGCGCCGCGCGGTAGCGGTCGAAGCGGTAGCCGCCATAGGCGAACCCCAGGCTGAGCTGCGTAGCCTCTGCGGCCGTGAACTCCTGGGCCAGACGGAATCGCCGGCTCGGCAGCCGCTCGACGAAGCCGGCCGCATGCCACAGCGACAACTCTCCCTGGCGTCTGCCCAAGCCGCCCACCGCGGCCGCAAGCCCGCCGGCGGAATCCGGCAGCAGCACCACGCGATGCTTGTCTGCCTTGAAGTTCTGTTCCGCGAGCCAGCGTGCAACCGGCGGTGGTTGCGCCGCGCGCCACGCGTCGATTTCGTTCTCGTACAGCAACCACAGCGGAACCGAATCACTGCTATCGAGGTTCATCAGATATTCGCCACAAAAACCAGGGCCTCGAGGCCGAGGAGGAAGTGCCGCTCCTTAATTGAATTACCACCGCATTGCTCATATAGTAACGAGTTGCCAGGGTTCGCGATCACACGCTGGCACAATTTGCGCGAAGTGACGGACCCCGCTCAGGCTAAAGTCTCCAAGCGGGGTCTTGCATTTTACAGGTACGGATTTTGCTTACAGGAGAATTTCATGCGTTTGTATTCGCAAAAAGACGTCGATAAGAAAGCGTTACGCGGAGCGCGCATCGCCGTCCTCGGCTACGGCAGCCAGGGCCGCGCGCACGCGCTCAATTTGCACGACAGCGGATATGACGTGGTGGTCGGAGTGCGGAAGGGCGACAGCTGGAACAAGGCCAAGAAGGACGGTTTGAAAGTGATGGCACCCGCGGCAGCCGTCAAGGGCGCGCAGCTGGTGGCGATGCTGGTGCCCGACCTCACCCAAAAGCCCCTGTACGCGGAGCTGAAGGACGCATTCGAAAAGGGTGCGACGCTCCTGTTCGCCCACGGCTTCAACATCCACTTCAAGCAGATCAAGCCGCGCAAGGATCTGGACGTCGTGCTGATCGCGCCGAAAGGCCCGGGAGATCTGGTGCGGCGCCAGTTCCAGCAAGGGCGCGGCGTGCCCTGCCTGATCGCGGTGGCGCAGAATCCGTCCAAGCAGGCCAAGGCCAAGGCGCTGGCCTACGCCGACGGCATCGGCGGAACGCGCGGCGGCGTGCTGGATACCACCTTCGGCGAGGAAACCGAGACCGACTTGTTCGGCGAGCAGGCGGTGCTGTGCGGCGGCGCGACCGAACTCGTGGTCAAGGGGTACGAGACCCTGGTCGAGGCCGGCTACCAGCCCGCGGTCGCTTATTACGAGTGCCTGCACGAACTCAAGTTGATCGTCGACCTGCTGCATGAGGGAGGCATCACGAAAATGCACCGCTTCATCAGCGAGACGGCGAAGTACGGCGATCTGACGCGGGGACCGCGCATCGTCAACAAGGCCACCAAGAGGGAAATGCGCAAGATTCTGACCGAGATCCAGCAGGGCAAATTTGCCCGCCAATGGATTTCGGAGAACAAGACCGGCCGCCGCAAGTACTCCAAGCTGCTGAAGGCCGATCTCACGCACTCCATCGAGAAGGTCGGCGCTCAGCTGCGCGCCCGCATGCCTTGGCTGGAATCCGCGAAGGCGTGACCTAGCCCGATGCGCACCCTGTTCGACAAGGTATGGGCGGCCCACGAGGTCGTTGCTGAAACGCCGGACGCACCGGCGGTGCTGTATGTCGATTTGCATCTCATTCACGAGGTCACGTCGCCGCAGGCGTTCAGCTTGCTGAAGAGCCTGGGGCTGCCGGTGCGCCGTCCCGACCGCACTCTCGCCACCATGGATCATTCGACCCCGACCAGCACCGACCAGGTGTTCGGCAAGGTGCCGATCAAGGTCGACGCGGCGGCGAAACAGGTGCGCCAGCTCGAGGAGAACGCCGCCGAGTTCGGGGTCGAGCTCTACGGAATGCGCGATGCGCGGCGCGGCATCGTGCACGTCATCAGTCCGGAGCTCGGTGCGACGCAACCCGGCATGACCATCGTCTGCGGCGACAGCCACACCAGCACGCACGGGGCGTTCGGCGCGCTGGCCTTCGGAATCGGCACCACGGAAGTCGGGCATGTTTTCGCCACCCAGTCGCTGCTGCAGCGCAAGCCCAAAACATTCGCGGTGAACGTCGAGGGCCGGCTGCGTCCCGGCGTGACCGCAAAGGATCTGATCCTCGCCGTCATCGGCAAGATCGGCGTCTCCGGCGGCACCGGCCATGTGTTCGAATATCGTGGGCCGACCATCCGCGCGCTGTCCATGGATGAACGGATGACCGTGTGCAACATGTCCATCGAAGCCGGCGCGCGCGCCGGCATGATCGCGCCCGACGACACCACCTTCGCCTACCTCGAAGGCAAGCCGCGTGCGCCCAAGGGTGCGGCCTGGGATGCGGCGGTCGCCCGATGGCGGACCCTCGTCACCGATCCCGGCGCCGCCTTCGATGCGTCGGTGGATATCGACGCCTCGGTTCTCGAGCCGATGATCACTTACGGCACGAATCCCGGCATGGTGCTCCCCATCGGCGCGTCCATCCCCGACAAGGCGGGAGACCCAGCTTTCGACAAGGCGCTGCGCTACATGGGGTTTCACGGCGGCGATGCCATGCTGGGCAAGCCCGTCGACGTGGTATTCATCGGCAGCTGCACCAATGGCCGGCTGGCCGATCTGCAGGCAGCCGCGCGCATCCTCAAGGGCCGCAAGGTCGCGCCCGGCGTGCGTCTGCTCATCGTGCCGGGCTCGCAGCAGGTCAAGCGCGAAGCGGAAGCGGCGGGCTACGCCGACATATTCAAGGCGGCCGGCGCGGATTGGCGCGAGTCCGGCTGCTCCATGTGCCTGGGGATGAACGGCGACACCGTCGCCGCCGGCCAGTATTCGATCAGCACCAGCAATCGCAACTTCGAGGGCCGCCAAGGCGTCGGGGCGCGAACTCTGTTGGTCAGTCCTTTCACTGCGGCCGCGAGCGCCGTGCAGGGAAGGATCACCGACCCCAGGGATCTGCTGTAATGGAACGCAGCCGCACGGAGATCCTGTTTTGGAACCATTGAAACGCGTTCGGTCCAGGACGCTGGTCATCGCGTCGAGCAATATCGACACCGACCAAATCATTCCGGCACGTTTCCTGACCACCACCACCAAGGACGGGTTGGGCCGGCAGCTGTTCGCCGATTGGCGCTATCGAGCCGACGGCTCGCCGAATCCGGATTTCGTGCTGAACCGCCCCGAGGCGCGCAATGCCCAGGTGCTGGTCGCCGGCCGAAATTTCGGCTGCGGCTCCTCGCGCGAGCACGCGCCGTGGGCACTGCGCGATTTTGGGATTCGCGCCGTCATCAGCACGGAAATCGCCGACATCTTTCGCGGCAATTCCTTGAAGAACGGGCTGTTGCCGATCACGGTGGACGAAGCCACCTCAGAATGGCTGCTCGACAATCCGGGCGCCGAGGTCGACATCGATCTCGAGAGCACCCGTTTGACTCTGCCGACCGGGACGTCGGTCTCCTTCCCCCTGGAGCCATTTGCACGGCACTGTCTGCTGAACGGTATCGATGAGCTCGGCTATCTGCGCAGCCGGCTCGGCGACATCGAGCGTTACGAAACGGCGCTCCGATGAAGGCGCTGATCGCAGTCATCGCCGGCGACGGCATCGGCGGCGAGGTCACCGACGAGGCGGTGCGCGTGCTCGCCGCGGTGGCGTCGCGCTTCGGACATGCCTTTGAGTTCCAGCCGGCACTGCTGGGCGGTGCCGCCATCGACGCGACGGGCCAGCCGCTGCCTGCGGCGACGCTCGCCTTGGCGCAGCGCGCGGATGCGATTTTGCTCGGCGCCGTCGGCGGCCCGAAGTGGTCCTCTCCCGAGGCTCCGGTGCGGCCCGAGCAGGGCCTGCTGCAGATCCGGCAGGCGCTCGGCCTCTTCGCCAATCTGCGGCCGGTGGTGCCGCACCCGGCGGTACTTCATGCCTCGCCGATCAAGGCCGACATCTTGAGCGGCGTGAACATCATGGTGGTGCGCGAACTGACGGGCGGCATCTACTTCGGCGACAAGACCCGGACCGCGACCGAAGCCGTCGACGTATGCCGCTACACGGTGGAGGAGATCGAGCGCGTCGTGCGTCTGGCGGCGCGCCTGGCCCTCGCCCGCCGCCGCAAGTTGACCTCGATCGACAAGGCCAACGTGCTCGAGACCTCGCGCCTCTGGCGTTCGGTCGTCGAGCGGATCATGCCCCGGGAATTTCCCGACGTGAGCTTCGAGCACATGCTGGTCGATGCGGCCGCCATGCATCTCTTGAGGCGGCCCCGCGACTTCGATGTGATCGTGACCGAGAACATGTTCGGCGATATTCTCACCGACGAGGCCTCCATGCTGGCGGGCTCCCTCGGCCTGCTGCCCTCGGCGTCGCTGGGCGCCGGCGACCGCGGCGGGCTGTTCGAACCCATTCACGGATCCGCCCCGGATATCGCCGGCCGCGGCATCGCCAATCCTTACGCGGCCATTTTGAGCGCCGCGCTGCTGCTGCGCTACTCGCTGCGGCTCGAGGCGGAGGCATGCGCCGTCGAAGCGGCCGTCTCGCGCGCCGTCGAATCCGGCGCGCTGCCGGCCGACCTCGCCGCCGCGGGCAAGGGCGTTACGACGCGTGCCGCCGGAGATGCGGTGCTGGCCGGATTTTAGCGGCGCGCTCGAGGCCGGCGGCAAGGTCGGCCACCAGATCCGCGGGATCTTCGATTCCGACGGAAACGCGCAGCAGCCCTGCTCCGATTCCCGCGCGCAACCGCGCCGATTCCTCCATCCCGGCGTGCGTCATGCTCGCAGGATGCGCGATGAGGCTCTCTACTCCGCCCAGCGACTCGGCCAGAGTGAAGCATTCGAGTCCCGAGAGAAAGGCTTCGACCGCGGCCTCGCCTCCATGAAGCTCGAAACTCAACATCGCACCGAAGCCGCTCTGCTGGCGCCGCGCAATGTCATGACCCGGATGGTCGGGCAGACCTGGGTAGTACACGCGCTCGACGCCGGGATGCCCGGACAGACACTCCACGACCGCCGCCGTGTTCTCGGCGTGAACGCGCATGCGCGCATGCAGCGAGCGCACGCCGCGCAGGGTCATGAAGCTGTCGAATGGCGCGCCGGTGACTCCGATGGCATTCGCCCACCAGGCAAGATTGTCGTGCAGCTCCTTCGTTGCGGCGATGACCGCGCCGCCCACCACGTCGCTGTGCCCATTCAGGTACTTGGTGGTGGAGTGCATGACCATGTCGGCGCCCAGATCGAGCGGCCGCTGCCAGACCGGCGAGAGGAAGGTATTGTCGACCACCACCAACGCACCGGCCGCATGCGCCGTCTCGGTGATCGCACGGATGTCGACCACGCGCAGGAGGGGGTTGCTCGGCGTCTCGATCCAAACCAGGCGCGCCCCCTTGTCGAGGGCCGCGCGCAAGGCGCCCGGATCGCCCTGATCGATGAAATCGACCGCGAGATTGCCCTGCGCATGCAGCGCGGCGAGCAATCGATACGTGCCGCCGTAGCAATCGTGGGGCGCAATGACCCGCGAGCCGCAGGGCAAGGTCGCCAGGATCAAAGTGATGGCCGCCAGCCCCGTGCACGTGACCACCGCGCCGGCGCCCCCCTCGAGATCCGCCAGCGCGTTGCCCAACTGGTCGCGGGTCGGATTGCCGGACCGTGTGTAGTCGTACTTGCGCGGCGTGCGGTATTTTTCGAAGGCAAAATTCGTCGACAGATAGATCGGCGGCACCACGGAGCCGTGCTGCGCATCCGACTCGAGACCGGCGCGAACCGACCGCGTGGCCGTGCGTTTCTTTGTGGGTGGGGTGCCTTTACTCATGTCCACTGCTCCGCGAGTGCTGATTTGATGATGGGTGTCAGGGCGGCGCCTTCCTTCAGGAAGGCGTCATGCCCGAAGATGGAATTGATTTCGATGAGCTGCCGCGGGCCGTTGAGGCGCGCGGACAGGGCCTGCATGTCGTTGAAGGGCACCAATTGATCTTCGCGCACCGCGATCAGCGTCGCCGGCGTACGCACCTGCGTCGCATCCATCTGGTGCAGGTCGATCGATTCGCTCAGCACGAGGAACGACTCGGCCCGGTACTTCTGCACGTAGTCGTCGCCGCGCGCGAACAGGTAGTCCTCGATCGGGAATCGAAAGCGATCTTCGTTGCGCGTTGGCGGCGCGCCGAAGCGCAGCTGAAATTCCACGGCGCTGCGGTAGGTGGCCATGGCCAGCGCACGCGCGAGCTTGAGCCCCGAGGGGCCGTCGCCCCGGGCGATCGCCTCGCGCACGATCTGGCGCTGTACGCTGCGCCAGGCGGTCGAGAGCACCTGAGACTTGTCGGCGGCGCTCAGGACCACGATGTGATTCACCAGGTCGGCATACCGCTCCGCGAAGCACAGCGCCACCATGCCCCCATAGGAGGCACCCACGATGGCGTGCAGCGGCTTCAAGCGTAGATGCCGGACGATGGCGCACAGCGCCGCAGCTTGATCGTAGGAACTCAGCGGTGGAAATGTGCCGCCCTTCTCCGGCGTCGAACTGTCGCCGCGGCCGCCGAGATAGTCCATGCCCAAAATCCGGTAACTCCTGATATCCATGCCGAGACCCGGGCCGACGAGCTCCGGCCACCATCCCTCCGAGCCCGCAACGATGCGGTGGGCGGAAATGCCGCCGAGCACGGCAATCACGGGAGCGTCCTCGGGACCCACGAGCCGGAAAGCTACCTTGGCGTCCGGCAATGCATCGCCGTAATGCAGCCTGAAGGGCTCCAGCCCCACGGTCTGTTCGACTTGAATCGGAGATTTTCCGGCCACGTTCCGCCCGCTCCCTATAGAGGTTTGCATAACCCCTGTAGCGCCGGCGCTCGTAGCCCATTGCAGCGGAAGTGTGAACCCGCGCAATCGACCGCCCATCTACCGGATTCGAGCGTCAGCCCGTCTCCGCAGGAGTTGGCACCGTTCCAAGAGACTCTAAAGGGAATCTAAGTGGTGGTTGCCCCGGCTTCTAAGGGCCTTTCCCTCAGCCGGTCTAGATAAGCTGGATAATTCTAGGCAGCAGCAGCCGCCACGTCAAGGCATTTGCGCTCGAGTTCGCTTGCGCTTAGCCCGCCAATGCGCTAATGTATTAGCGTGTTAATACATTGATCATTTAAGGAATCCCCGGCCCCGATGAAAACCAATCGCCCCGTCACACTGCGGCAGGAACAGCAGCACGAGCGCGCGCTGTGCGCGGCGATACTGGCATTGCGCAGCGTCGAGGAGTGCCGGAGCTTCTTCCGCGATCTGTGCACGCCCGCGGAGTTGCAGGCGATGGCCGACCGTTGGGCCGTGGTCGAACTCCTGGAGCGCGGCCTGCCCTATCGGGAGATTCACCGGCAGACCGGGGTCAGCGTCACGACCATCGGGCGCGTGGCCCGTTGTCTGACTTCCGGCAACGGCGGCTACCGCGCGGTTACCGAGCGGCTGAGGCCCAATGGCTAGCCCGTTGAATTCCCCGGACGCCATGCGCCTGAAGATCGCCGTACAGAAGAGCGGCCGGCTCACCGACAGCTCGCTCGATCTCCTGTCCCGCTGCGGCCTCAAGTACAGCCGCGGCAAGGACCAGCTGATGTGCTACGGCGAGAACATGCCGCTCGACGTGCTGTTCGTGCGCGACGACGACATCCCGGATCTGGTGCAGGAGGACGTGTGCGACCTCGGGCTGGTCGGACTCAACGTCGTGCAGGAAAAGCGCCTGGCGTTCGCCGCGCGCGGCGTCGCGCCGCTGTTCGAAACGGTGCAGTTGCTCGATTTCGGACGCTGCAAGCTGTGTATCGCGGTACCGGATGGGTTCGACTATCGGGGCGCGCAATCGCTGCAGGGCAAGCGCATTGCAACGACGTATCCCCAGATCCTGGGGCGGTTCCTTGCGGACCGAGGCATTGCCGCGGAGGTCGTGGTTCTCTCCGGCTCGGTGGAAATCGCACCGCGGCTCGGCCGGGCGGATTTGATTTGCGATCTCGTGTCGACCGGATCGACGCTCGCAGCGAATCATCTGCGCCAGGCGGAAACCGTACTCGAGAGTCAGGCGGTGCTGATCCGCACACCGGTGCCGATCGCTCCGGAAAAGCAGGAATGGACGCGGCGCTTGTTGATGCGCATCGACGGTGTCGAGCAGGTGAAGGGCAGCAAGTACATCATGCTGCATGCGCCCCGCTCCGCCCTGCCGGCCATCGCGAAGCTCCTGCCGGGAACCGAGGCGCCGACGGTCATTCCGCTCGAGGGCCGCGGGGACCGGGTGGCGGTGCACGCGGTCTGCCGCGAGAACGTGTTCTGGGAAACGCTCGAAGAGCTCAAGGGCGTGGGGGCGACGTCGGTGCTGGTGCTTCCGGTCGAGAAGATGCTGGCATGAAGGAAAAATTTTCTCGTGCTCGGAGGCCGGGTTGGGTGGGCATTTCCCGGACCGCCGTAAATCCGTCCATGGAGGCTGCGGGAAAAACGTCCTGTTTTTCACGCTCCGGGAAATGCCCACCCAACCCGGCCTCCTTCAAGCGTTAATTTTCATCAGCATGCGCATTCTCGATTGGAAATCACTCAGTGCATCGGAGCGCCTCGATGCCTTGCGGCGACCGGCGCAGCGTGATGCCGCGCAAGTCTCTACTGCGGCGCAGGGCATCATCGACATGGTGTGCCGGGAAGGCGATGCGGCCGTTTTCGCACTGACGGAAAAGTTCGATGGGGTGCGGCTGGAGTCCATGGGCGTGACGCCGCAGGAGTTCAGCGACGCCGAGCGCGCCTTGAACGCCGGGCAAATCACCGCCATCGAGCGGGCGATATCGAATGTGCGGCGATTTCACGCCGCGCAGGGAGCGCCGCCGCTGCGCGTGGAGACGGCGCCGGGAGTGGTATGCGAGCGCATCAGCGTTCCCATCCGCGCGGTCGGGCTGTATGTACCCGCCGGGTCCGCCCCGCTGCCCTCGACCGCCATCATGCTCGCCGTTCCGGCCGCCATCGCCGCCTGCCCGGTGCGTGTGATGTGCACGCCTCCCGCCCGCCACGGCGGCGCCGATCCCGCGGTGCTCGTCGCCGCGCGCATGTCGGGGATCGAACAGGTTTTCAAGGTGGGCGGCGCGCAAGCCGTCGCCGCCATGGCTTACGGGACGGCGAGCATACCCAAGTGCGACAAGGTGTTCGGGCCCGGCAATGCCTGGGTCACGGCTGCGAAGCTCCTGGTTGCGCAGGATCCCGCCGGTGCGGCGGCGGACCTCCCGGCCGGCGTCACCGAGGTTCTGGTGATCGCGGACGACAGCGCGCGCGCCAGCTTCGTCGCCGCCGACCTGCTCGCCCAGGCGGAGCATGGTCCCGAGGCGCAGTCGCTGCTGGTCACGACCTCCAGCCATCTCGCCCAGGAAGTAGCGCGGCAGGTAAGGCACCGGAGCGCGGCCTTATCGCGAGCCGGGATTCTGGCGAAGTCGATCGAGCATATGCGGCTGTTGATCGTGGACACTCTCGATGCGGCATTCGAGATCGCCAATGAGTACGCACCCGAACATCTGCTGCTCGAGCTGCGCGAACCGCGCCGCTGGCTCCAGCGGGTGAGCGCCGCGGGTGCGGTGTTCCTGGGACATTGGTCGCCGGAATCCATGGGCGATTATTGCAGCGGGCCCAACCATACGCTGCCCACCTATGGCTACGCCAAGGCCCACAGCGGCCTGTCGCTGGAGGATTTTCAAAAGCGCATCACGGTGCAGGAACTGACTTCTGCAGGCCTGCGCGGTTTGGGACCGACGGCAGAGATCCTGGCGGGCCTCGAAGGCCTCGACGCCCACGCTGCCGCGGTATCCGTTCGGCTTGCGGCGCTCGACTCCGCCTCGCAGCCGGAGGACGCCTCGCGCCAGGGCGACGTCTCGCAGTCCGGCGAAGCCGGCGTTCGAGGTGCGGCCGGATGAACGCCGCCCTGTCTCTGGCGCGTCCCGAGATCGTCACGCTCAAACCGTACGTGCACGCGGCGTGGCGGCCGCTGCTGACGCGCCTGCATGCGAACGAGGCGCCCTGGCGTCCCTCGGGAGACACCACGGCGGCGGGTCTCAATCGTTATCCCGAACCTCAGCCTCGCGCCCTCGTCGAGCGCCTGGGCGAGCTGTACGGCGTGCCTACGTCGAGCGTGCTCGCGACCCACGGCAGTGATGAAGCCATCGACCTCTTGTCGCGCATCTACTTGCGCGCCGGCACTGATGCGATTCTGCAATGCACGCCGACCTTCGGCATGTACCAGGTCGCGGCGCTCATCCAGGGCGCCGGGGTCGTCGAGGTTCCGCTCGACCCGGCGCGAGGCTGGACGCTGGACCCCGAGCGCCTTCTGGCCGCCTGGATGCCGCACATCAAGCTCGTGTATCTGTGCTCGCCGAACAATCCGACGTCGAATCTGCTCGACGTGGCAGCCTTGGAAGAGATCTGCAAGGCGCTCGACGGAAAAGCCATCGTCGTGATCGACGAGGCCTACATCGAGTGGTCGCGTTCCCCGAGCCTTACCCGCTGGCTGGATCGCTTCTCGACGCTGGCGATCTTGCGCACGCTGTCCAAGGCACACGCGCTGGCGGGCGCCCGGGTGGGCGCACTTTTGGCCAACCCTGAGCTCATCGAATTGGCGAAGCGGGTCATTCCGCCCTACTCTCTGGCGGCGCCTTCGGTGGAGGCAGCCTTGCGGGCGCTGGAGCCGCCCGAGCTCACCGCCGCGCTCGCCCGGCTCGAGGGTCTATTGGCGGAGCGAGACTATCTGGCGCGGGGACTCGCGGCATCGCCGCTGGTGGACAAGGTCTGGCCGAGCGACGCCAATTTCCTGCTCATCGATTGCCGCGACGCCGACCGCTTCATGAGCAATACCTTGGCCGGCGGTCTGATCGTCCGCGACCTGCGCGCCCATCCCGGATTGCCCCGCTCGCTGCGCGTCTCGGTGGGCACGCGCGCGCAGAATGACGCGCTGCTCCGCTGTGTGGGATTGGCATGAACATGGGTACGACCGACGTGAGCGTGCGTGGGCCTGGCGCGGGCGGCCGGCGAATATTGTTCCTGGACCGCGACGGCACCTTGAACGAGGAGACACCGGACGAACAGATAGACAGTCTGGAGAAAGTCCGCCTCATGCCGGGAGTAGTGCCTGCATTGCTCGAGCTCAAAGCCGCGGGCTTCGCCTTCGTCATGGTCACCAATCAGGACGGACTCGGGACCCCGAGTTTCCCGCGGGAGAATTTCGAGCGCACTCATCGATTCATCCTGGAGCTGTTGAGTTCGCAGGGAATCGAGTTCGAGGTAGTGTGTGTTTGTCCGCACTTCAAGCGCGAGGACTGTGCCTGCCGTAAACCCAAGCTCGGCATGGTGCGCGAATTCCTCGCGGCTCATACCATCGACAAGGCACGCAGCTACGTGATTGGCGATCGCGACACGGATATGGAGTTCGGCGTGAATCTGGGCATCCAAGGCTTGCGGATACGCTTGGACGGCGATGCGAACGAGACCTGGCCGGCCATCGCCCGGCGCATCATCGGGCAGGCGCGGCGCGCGCAGGTGCATCGCAAGACGAAGGAAACCGACATCCATATCGATCTCGATTTGTCGCGCGATGGACCGAGCACGATCGCCACCGGCCTGGGGTTCTTCGATCACATGCTGGAACAGATCGCGAAGCATGGCGGCTTCGCACTCGACCTGCGATGCGCCGGCGATCTGCACATCGACGAACACCATACGATCGAGGATTGCGCCTTGGCTCTGGGCGCCGCCCTGCGTGAGGCGCTCGGCGACAAACGCGGTATTGCACGCTACGGGTTCTTGCTGGCCATGGATGAGGCCGAGGCTCAGGTTGCCATCGACCTCTCGGGCCGGCCGTACTTCGTATGGCAAGGCACCTTCAATCGGGAACGGGTGGGCGAATTGCCGACCGAACTCGTCCCGCATTTTTTTCGTTCGCTCGCGGAAACTCTGGGAGCCGCGCTGCACATCAGCGTGCGCGGCGAAAATTCCCATCACATGATCGAGTCCTGCTTCAAGGGCGTGGGCAGAAGCCTGCGTCAGGCCATCCGGCTCGAAGGCGGCGATCTGCCGAGCACCAAGGGCACTCTGTGAGCGTGCGGCAAATCGTGATCGTGGCGAGCGGCGGCGCGAACATCGCCTCGCTGCAATTTGCCTTGCAGCGGCTCGAAGTCGATTCGGTCGTGTCCGCCGACGCGGCAGAGATCCGCGCGGCCAGCCACGTCATGCTACCCGGTGTGGGCGCCGCCGCGGACGCCATGTCGCGGCTGCGACAGAGCCGCCTGGATACTCTGATTCCCACCCTCGAGCAGCCGGTGCTCGGTATTTGCCTGGGAATGCAGCTGTTGTACGAGGCGTCGGAGGAAGGCGATGCCCGCTGCCTTGGAATCATTCCCGGCCGCGCCGCGCGCCTCATCGAGGCTCCCGATCGACCGGTGCCGCACATCGGTTGGAACACCCTCGAGATACGGCGTCCCTGCCCGCTGCTGGCGGGCCTCGCGGATGGCGACCATGCGTACTTCGTGCATAGCTACGCGCTGACCCTGAGCGCCGCCACCGTCGCGAGCACCGGCTACGGAGGGTCCTTCAGCGCCTGTGTGCAGTGGCGCAATTTCTATGGCGCGCAATTCCACCCCGAGCGATCCGCTGCCGTGGGCGCGCGCCTGCTCAAGAACTTTCTGGCGTTATGAGCGCCTTCCTTGTCCGTCTCATTCCCGCCATCGATCTCAAGGCCGGACACTGTGTGCGCCTGCTGCACGGCGATTTCGCCGCGGAGACGCGCTACGGCGTGGACCCCGAGGACCTGCTGGAAAAATATCGCGCCATGGGCGCCGATTGGCTGCACGTCGTCGATCTCGACGGCGCCAAGGACGGCAGTCTCGGCAATCGCGAGAGCATCGAGCGGCTTGCCGCGCAGAAGGCCGTCAAGCTGCAGGTGGGCGGCGGATTGCGCGACACCACCGCGGTGAGCCGGATGTTGGATCTGGGCGCCGCACGCGTGGTGATCGGCAGTGCGGCGGTGACTCAGGTGGATGAGGTACGGGCCTGGCTGGAACGCTTTGGCCCCGAGCGCGTGACCCTGGCATTCGACGTGCGGCTGGACGATGCCGGCACTCCGCGAGTCCAAACCCACGGATGGCAGCGGCAATCCGAACTGTCTCTATGGAGCGCGGTCGCGAATTTCAGCGGCTCGCGTCTCACGCATGTGCTGTGCACGGATGTAGGGCGCGACGGCGCCCTGACCGGGCCGAATGTCGCTCTGTATCGCGATGCCGTACGGCGCCATCCTGAAATAGAATGGCAGGCCTCGGGCGGCGTTCGCGACGCGCGCGATCTGCACGCACTCTCCGACGCCGGAGCGGCCGCGGCGATCAGCGGCAAGGCATTGCTCGAAGAACTCATACCCATCGAGGACTTGCAGCCATTCTTGCCAAACGCATAATCCCCTGCTTGGACGTTCGCGACGGACAGGTGGTCAAGGGTGTGCGTTTTCGCGATCATCGGGTGGTCGGCGACATCCTGGAGCTGTCGGCTCGTTATCGCGACGAGGGTGCCGATGAGCTCGTGTTCTACGATATTTCCGCAAGTCCCGAAGGCCGTTCGGTGGACCGCTCCTGGGTCACCCGCGTGGCGCGCACGCTCGACATCCCGTTTTGCGTGGCCGGAGGAATTCGCTCCGTGACGCAGGCGGAGGAAGTGCTGGCATCCGGCGCCGAAAAAATCTCGGTCAATTCCCCCGCGCTCGCCGACCCGGACTTGATCGACGCCCTGAGCCAGCGCTTCGGCGCACAATGCGTGGTGGTCGGGGTCGACAGCCAGACCGTGGACCAAGGCTATCGAGTGCAGCAATTCACCGGCGACATCGAGCGCAGCCGCGACACCGCGCGCAGCACCGTCGACTGGGTCATCGAGGCACAACGGCGCGGCGCGGGGGAGATCGTGCTCAATTGCATGTCGAGCGACGGCGTGCGCCAGGGCTTTGACATCGCCCAGCTGCGCGCAATACGCGAGGTGTGCCGCGTGCCGCTGGTCGCCTCGGGCGGCGCCGGCGCAGTGGAACACTTTACGGAAGTTTTCCGGGCGGCCCGCGTGGATGCGGCACTCGCCGCCAGCGTGTTTCATTCGGGCGAGATCGCGATTCCGAACCTGAAGCGGCGGCTGCGCGACGCGGGCATCGAGATAAGGCTTTGAGCGCGGAGGCACTTTGTATGTGCGGGGTACCTGGCTTGCGGGCTTGCTTGCGGGAGGTACTATGAGTGCGGGAGGCATCGCTTTGAGCACGGTGATGGAGCTCGATTGGGACAAGGGCGGCGGCCTGATACCGGCCGTCGTTCAGGATGCCGGCAGCGGCGCGGTGCTCATGCTGGGATATATGAATCGGGACGCGCTCGCCGCGACGCGGGCGTCCGGCCGCGTCACCTTTTGGAGCCGCAGCAAGGGCCGCCTCTGGACCAAGGGCGAGACCTCGGGCCACTTTCTCGAGGTCAAGCAGATCGCTGCCGATTGCGACGGCGACACTTTGCTGATCTTGGCCGAACCCTTGGGTCCCGCCTGCCACGAGGGCACGCCCACCTGTTGGGGCGAGAGTCCGCCCCAATCGGGCGCGGAGCGCATGGCGTTCCTGGGCCGGCTCGAACAGGTCATCGCAGAGCGAATCGCCACGCGTCCGCCGGGCAGCTACACCGCTAAACTCCTCGCGGAAGGCACTCGGCGGATCGCGCAAAAAGTCGGCGAGGAAGGTTTGGAACTGGCGCTGGCCGCCGTCGCCCAGTCCGACCCGGAAATCGTCGGCGAAGCTGCGGATCTCTTGTACCACATGCTGTTGCTGCTCAAGGTCAAGGGTCTGTCGCTGACGCAGGTCATGGTCGAACTCGAAGCACGTCATGCCGACGCCCAAACCGGGCGCCGCTTCAACGAGTGAGCGGCAGGCTAACCAGCCTCGACGCGGCGATTGCGCCGCAACGCGTAAGCGCCGATCCCCACCCAGACGACATTGAGCGCCACCGACGGCCATGCGCCGTTCCACACACAATTGACGATGAATCCGAGCGCCCCGAGGATGTTCATCAACTGATAGATCGGCGAGCGCGCCTGAATCTTCCCGAACGACAGCAGACCATAGCTGCCGAGGATGAGGAGCGCCGCCACCCATCCGGATAAGTCGATGAAGGTCTTGAGCGTCATGTGTGAGTCTTCTTCAGTGCCGCCGCATCGCGCGCGAGGGCTTCGATGCCGGCCCAATCGCCGGCGCTCAGCATGGCTTTGGGCGCCACCCACGAGCCGCCCACGCACACCACATTGGGCAGGGCCAGATAGTCCGGCGCCGTCGCCCGCGTGATGCCCCCGGTCGGACAGAACAGGACATCGGGAAACGGCGCGCCCAGCGCCTGCAACATGGCCACTCCGCCGGCCTGTTGCGCGGGGAACAGTTTCAGCACATTGAAACCCGCTGCGCGCGCGGTGATCAATTCGGTCGGGGTCATGACGCCGGGCAGCAGCGGAAACCGCGCGCCGCGCGAGGCGGCGGCGAGTTCCGGAGTCAAACCCGGCGTCACGCCGAACTGCGCCCCCGCCCGGTCGGCGGCGGCAAAATCCACGGCGCGCGTGAGCGTGCCCACGCCGACGACGGCCTCAGGAACCGCCTTACGCATCGCCTCGATGGCGGCGAGCGCCACCGGCGTGCGCAGCGTGATTTCCAGCACGCGCAATCCGCCGGCGGCCAGGGCGCGCGCCAGCGGCACGGCGTGTTCGAGCTCGGTGACGGTCAGCACCGGTATCACCGGCGCCAGTCCCATGATTTCACGGATATTCACGATGGATCCTCGGGATTCAGAACAGGGACGTCGGGTTTCGCCAGCCCGACGTCGGACTCTTACACGCAGCGCCGGGCATTCACACGCGGCGCCAACGTTTCACATCAGGGACATCGCGCCGGCCTCCGCATCGCCGGCGGCGCGGCGCAGGCTGGCAAAGAGCTCGCGCCCGCAGCCGTACTCGTTGTGCGTATGATCCATTCCCGGCAGATCTCGCTGTTGCCAGACGCTCTCGGGGACCTTCGCCTCCAGCACACCGGTGTGACAGTCCAATCGAATCACGTCACCGTCCCGCACCTTGCCCAACGGGCCGCCGTTCAAGCACTCGGGTGTGACGTGAATGGCGGCGGGCACGCTGCCGGATGCACCCGACATCCGGCCGTCGGTGACCAGGGCCACGTGGAACCCCTTGCTCTGCAGCGATCCCAGTGACGGCGTCAGCTGGTGGAGCTCGGGCATACCGTTGGCGCGGGGTCCTTGAAAACGCACGACGGCCACGAAATCCCGGGCCAGTTTCCCCGCCTTGAACGCGGCGATGACTTCTTCTTGATCGTTGAACACCAGCGCCGGCGCTTCGACGACATGGTGCTCGTGCGCCATCGCAGAGGTCTTGATCACGGCTCGTCCGAGATTGCCGGTCAGCAGCCGCAATCCGCCGTGACTGCTGAAGGGATCGGCCACCGGCCGCAGCACGTCGAGATCGCCGCTCGATTCGGGCGCCGCGCGCCAGGCCAATCGGCCGCCATCGAGCCACGGCTCCCTCGCGTAGGCGCACAAGCCCCTTCCCACGGCGGTCAGGGTGTCGCCGTGCAGGAATCCACCGTCGAGCAATTCTCGGATCAGGAACGCCATGCCGCCCGCCGTCTGGAAGCGGTTGACGTCGGCGCTGCCGTTCGGGTAGATGCGGGTCAACAGCGGCACGACCGCCGACAGATCGCTGAAGTCGTCCCAGGTGATCGCGATGCCGGCGCAGTGTGCTATCGCCACCAGATGCAGCGTATGGTTGGTCGAGCCGCCCGTGGCCAGCAGGCCGACGATGGCGTTCACGATGGCCGCTTCGTCGACGATGTGCGCGAGCGGCACATACTCGTCCCCGAGAGCGGTTATCCGCGCCGCGCGGCCTGCGGCGGCCTCCGTCAATGCATCCCTCAAGGGAGTGTTGGGCGGAACGAAGGCGGAGCCGGGCATGTGCAGGCCCATGACTTCCATCAACATCTGATTGCTGTTGGCCGTGCCGTAAAAAGTACACGTGCCGGCCGTGTGATAACTGCCCGCTTCCGATTCGAGCAGCGCATCGCGGCCGACTTTTCCCTCGGCGTAGAGCTGCCGTATCCGCGCCTTCTCCTTGTTCGGAACGCCGGAGGGCATCGGTCCGCCGGGGACGAAGATCACGGGCAGATGCCCGAAAGCCAGCGCGCCCATCAGCATGCCGGGAACGATCTTGTCGCAGATCCCGAGGCACAGCGCCGAGTCGAACATGTTGTGCGCGAGTGCGACCCCCGTGGCCATCGCGATGACATCGCGGCTGAACAGCGACAACTCCATTCCGGGCTGACCCTGGGTCACGCCGTCGCACATGGCGGGCACCCCGCCCGCAAATTGCGCGACCGCGCCGGCCGCGCGCGCCGCGCGCTTGATCAGCGCCGGATATCGCTCCAGAGGCTGGTGCGCGGACAGCATATCGTTGTACGCCGAGACGATGGCGATATTGGGCCAGCGCATGAGCTTGAGCGCCTCCTTGTCGGCGGCATCCGAGGCGGCAAAGCCATGCGCGAGATTGGTGCAGGACAGCCCCGTGCGTGCGGAACCGCGCCGGCGCGCCGCATCCATGCGCGCCAGGTAGTCGCCGCGGCCCGAGCGGCTGCGCTCGCGAATCCGCTCGGTAACTTCGCGCACGCGAACATGAATTTTCGTCAACTCCGCGGGCATGCTTGATTGTGCCACAACTCGAACCTACTGGACGGGGTCGCTTCGACCCCGTAAATTCGGCGCGAAGCGCCTTCCTGCTTCGCGCTCGCGATCGTGAATCTTGTCTGATTCCGCAGACATGGTTATGCCGCATCTCATAAACCTACTGGACGGGGTCGCCTCGACCCCGTAGATTCGGCGCGAAGCGCCTAACAAGGACTTGACGGTGGCGGTACTTCCGACTTTCGACATGTTGCTTTTCGGCGGCACCGGGGACCTGGTGACGCGCAAATTGCTGCCCGCTTTGTACCGGCGCCATGCCGCCGGGCAGGTGTCCGCGGAGTCGCGCATCTACGGCATAGCGCGCACGGGGCTGTCGCGAGCCGAATATTCGACGCGGGCGGAATCCGCGTGCCGCGAATTCCTCGGCAAGGAATTCGACGCCGCGCACTGGGCGGCGTTCAGCGGTCTTCTCGGCTACCTCAAGCTGGATGCGGCGGCCGAAGCGGACTACGCGACGCTCCGGACATTGCTCGAGGGCCGCGACGACACCATCCGCGTATTTTTCTTCTCCACCGCGTCGAACCTGTTTACGGTGATTTGCCGGAACCTGGCCAAGGCCGCGGTCGTGACCCCGCTCTCGAGGGTGGTGCTGGAGAAGCCTTTGGGACACGACACCGAGTCCGCCGACCTCATCAACACGCAGGTGGGTGAGGTATTCGCCGAGAAACAGATCTACCGCATCGATCACTACCTCGGCAAGGAGGCGGTGCAGAATCTCATGGCGCTGCGCTTCGGCAACGCCTTGTTCGAGCCGCTGTGGCGCCGCGGATTGATCAAACACGTGCAGATCACGGTGGCCGAGGAACTGGGCGTGGAACGCCGCGGCCATTTCTACGACAAGACCGGCGCCCTGCGCGACATGGTGCAGAACCATTTGTTGCAGCTGCTGTGCATCATGGCCATGGAACCGCCGACCAGCAGCGATCCGGATGCCGTGCGCGACGAGAAGCTCAAGGTGCTGCGGGCACTGCGCCCGCTGCGGGAGCGCGACGTTCTCACGAAGACGGTACGCGGCCAGTACAAGGCCGGCGCCGTCGGCGGGCTACCCGTGCCGGGGTATCTCGAAGAGGCCGACATCGCGGCCGACAGCGGTACGGAGACATTCGCGGCGCTCAAGGTTGAAATCGATACCTGGCGCTGGGCGGGCGTGCCGTTTTATTTGCGCACGGGCAAACGGCTGCAAGATCGTCTGACGGAACTCGTGGTGACCTTCGACGAAGTCCCGCATCCGATATTCGAGAATCCGCCCACCACGCGAACCGCCAACGAGCTGGTGATCCGGCTGCAGCCGGACGAGAGCATCACCATGACCATTCTGGCCAAGAACCCGGGCGAAGGGATGCGGTTGAAGCCCGTGAGCCTCGCGCTCGACCTGGGCGGGACATTCAAGACCCGGAGCCTGGACGCCTATGAACGGCTTCTGATGGACACGGTGAAGGGAAACCTCACCTTGTTCATGCGCCGAGACGAGCTCGACGCGGCCTGGGGCTGGATAGATCCCATACGCGCCGGCTGGGAGCAATACGATGAACGGCCCAAGATCTACATCGCCGGCAGCTGGGGGCCGGCGGCCTCCAGCGCCATGATCGGGCGCGACGGATTCGCGTGGCATGATGAACTCTGACCTGCCGGCGCGGCGCTACGCCGACGTCGAAACTCTCTCGCGAGAGCTCGCGACGATCATCGCCGGGAGTCTCGCCGCGGCGATCGACGCCCGGGGGCTCGCGAGCCTGGTCGTGTCGGGCGGCCGGTCGCCGGTGAGGCTGTTCGAGATCCTGCGCACGCAACCGCTCGATTGGAGCCGGGTCTGCGTCGCCCTCGCCGACGAGCGCTGGGTGAGCCCGGAAGATCCCGCGAGCAACGAGCGGCTGGTGCGCGACGTCCTCTTGAAGGATCACGCCGCCTCGGCGCGCTTCCTCGGCCTCAAGAACGGCGCGCCCACGCCGGATCTCGGCGCCGTCTCCGCTTGGGAGACATTCGCGCGAGTGCCGCGGCCCTTCGATGCCGTGATACTGGGAATGGGCGACGATGGACACACGGCCTCCCTGTTCCCGGGTTCGCCGAATCTGCCCAGGGCCTTGAACCGGGCCGCCGCGGCGGGATGCGTGGGCATGTGGGCCCCCGTGGCTCCGCAACCCCGCCTCAGCCTGAACCTGACGGCACTGCTCGATTCGCGGCGCATCGTGGTGCTGATCACCGGCGAGTCGAAGTGGCGCACCTATGCCGCCGCCTGCGCTTCCGTCCCCGACCACGACATGCCGATACGCGCCGTGCTGCGCCAATCGCGCACGCCGATCGACGTGATGTGGTCGCCCTAGGAGCCGCCGTGAGTTCAATTCAGCTGGAAGACGACCGCACCGCGCTCAGCAAGGAAGCGCTCAAGAACGCCTTTCTGGACGACTTGTTCTACGTGCAGGGGAAATTTCCGGCGCTTGCGACCAGGAACGACTATTACATGGCCCTCGCCTTTGCGGTGCGCGACCGCATGCTGCAGCGCTGGATCAGCACGGCGGCCGCCTACACCAAGCAGGGATCGCGAACCGTCGCGTACATGTCGGCCGAGTTCCTGATGGGACCCCACCTGGGCAACAACCTCATCAATCTCGGAATCTTCGATCGGGTCAAGCAATGCATGACCGAGCTCGGACTCGATTTCGAGGAATTGCTGCAGCAGGAAGAGGAACCCGGACTCGGCAACGGCGGCCTCGGACGCCTGGCCGCCTGCTTCATCGATTCCCTGGCGACGCTTGAAGTGCCCGCCGTGGGCTACGGCATACGCTACGAGTTCGGCATTTTCCATCAGGAGATCGTCGACGGCTGGCAGATCGAAAAGACCGATAAATGGCTGCGCTTCGGCAACCCATGGGAACTGGTGCGCCCCGAGTGGGCCGTGGAGGTAAAGCTCGGCGGACGGACGGAACAGTACGTCGACGAACGCAACCGCTCACGGGTGCGCTGGGTGCCGAACATGACGGTCATCGGGGTGCCTTACGACACCCCGATCCTCGGCTACCACACCAATACCGCCAACACCCTCAGGCTTTGGCGATCGGAAGCCCCGGAATCCTTCGACTTCACCATCTTCAACAGGGGCGACTACTACGGCGCCGTGAATCAGAAAGTGGCGTCCGAGAATCTGAGCAAGGTGCTCTATCCGAACGACGAGCAGTTGCGCGGCAAGGAGCTGCGGCTGGAACAACAGTACTTCTTCGTGTCGTGTTCCTTGCAGGACATGCTGCGCATCCTGCGCACACAGAAGCTGCAGCTCGACCAGTTCCACGAGAAATTCGCCGTGCAGCTCAACGACACGCATCCCGCGATCGCCATCGCGGAACTGATGCGCCTTCTCGTCGACGAGGCTCTGATGCCCTGGGCCGAGGCATGGAAGGTCACGTCCCGGACCTTTGCCTACACCAATCACACCCTGCTGCCGGAGGCGCTGGAGCGCTGGCCGCTGGCAGTGTTCGGCCGGGTCCTGCCGCGGCATCTGCAGATCATCCTGGAGATCAACGCGCGGTTCCTGGAGGAAGTGCGCATTCGCTTTCTCGGCGATGAAGCACGCATCGCCCGCATGTCGCTGATCGACGAGAGCGGCGAGCGCTACGTGCGCATGGCGCACCTCGCCTGCGTGGGCAGCCATGCGATCAACGGCGTCGCCGAACTGCATTCGGAGCTGCTCAAGCGGGACGTCTTGAAGGACTTCTACGAACTGTGGCCGCAAAAATTCAGCAACAAGACCAACGGCGTGACGCCGCGGCGCTGGATGGTGCTGTCGAATCCGAGACTCTCGAGCCTCATTTCCGAGCACATCGGCACGGACTGGATCAAGGATCTGGCGAAGCTGCGGTCATTGGAGCCGCTGGCCGAGAACCCCGAATTTCGCGCCCGATGGCGCGAGATCAAGCAGCACAACAAACGGGAATTCGCCGCCCTCGCCCTCCAACGCACCGGCGTCGCCATCGATCCCGGGTCGATTTTCGACGTTTTGGTGAAACGCATCCACGAGTACAAGCGGCAGCATTTGAAGGTGCTGCACATCGTGTCGCTGTACCACGGCATCAAATCGAATCCGGCGACCGAGGTGCAGCCGCGCACCTTCATTTTCGGCGGCAAGGCGGCGCCCGGATATCATCTCGCCAAGCTCATGATCAAACTGATCACCGCGGTCGGCGACGTCGTCAATCGGGACCCGGACGTACGGGGCCGTCTGAAAGTGGTGTTCCTGCCCAACTTCAACGTCACCAACGGCCAGCGGGTGTATCCGGCGGCGGATCTGTCGGAACAGATCTCCACCGCCGGCAAAGAGGCGTCCGGAACCGGCAACATGAAGTTTTCGATGAACGGCGCGCTCACCATCGGCACGCTGGACGGCGCCAACATCGAGATCCGCGAGGAAGTCGGCGCCGAGAATTTCTTTCTGTTCGGATTGAGCGCGCCGGAAGTCTATGCCTTGAAGACGAAGAACTACAGGCCGATGGACTATTACGAGGCCGATCAGGCATTGCGCGACGTGATCGATCTCATCCGCAGCGGCTTCTTTTCCCGCGGAGACACGGAGCTGTTTCGCCCCCTGATCGACGGCTTGCTGCACCACGATCCTTATCTACTGCTCGCGGATTTTCAATCCTATGTCGACTGCCAGGCCAGGGTGTCCGAGGCTTTCGGCGACACGGAGCGCTGGACGCGCATGTCCATCCTCAATACCGCGCGCAGCGGAAAGTTCTCATCGGATCGCACCATTCGCGAATATTGCTCGGACATCTGGGGCGTCAAGCCGGTGCCGATCCAGCTGCTCACACATGCGGAAGCAGGAATCGCATAGTCCTGCGCAGCGGCTCGGCCGCACCCCACAGCAGCTGATCGCCCACGGTGAAGGCGGATAGATATTCGCCGCCCATCGCGAGCTTGCGCAGGCGGCCGATGGGGATGTTCAGGCCGCCGCTGACCGCCGCCGGCGAAAGCTCGCGGATCGACGACTCGCGGTCGTTGGGCACCACGCGCACCCAGGGGTTGCCGCCGGCAATCAGCCGTTCGATCTCTGAAAGCGGCAAATCCCGGTTGAGCTTGATCGTCAGCGCCTGAGAGTGGCAGCGCATGGCACTCACCCGCACGCAGATGCCTTCCATCGGGATCGGGTGCGCCCCGGTTCCCAGTATCTTGTTCGCCTCGGCGCCCGCCTTCCACTCCTCGCGGCTCTGGCCGTTGCCCAAATCCTTGTCGATCCAGGGAATCAGGCTCGCGGCGAGCGGCACGCCGAATTGCGCCCGGGGGAACTCCGGGCTCGCCATCGCCGCGCTCACGGTGCGGTCGATATCGAGAATTCCCGAAGCGGGATCGTGCAACAGGGTCGCGGCCGAGCGATGCAAGGCGCCCATCTGCTCCAGCAGTTCGCGCATGTGCTTGGCACCGGCGCCGGACGCCGACTGGTAGGTCATGGCGGTGATCCAATCGACCGCGCCCGCCCGCAGCAATCCGCCCACCGCCATCAGCATCAGCGATACCGTGCAATTGCCGCCGATGAAATCCTTCACGCCCTTGTCGAGCGCGGATTGCATCACGGGCAGGTTCACCGGATCGAGAACGATGACGGCGTTTTCCCGCATGCGCAGCGTGGACGCGGCGTCGATCCAATAGCCCTGCCAGCCCGCGGCGCGAAGGCGGGGGTGGATGTCCCCGGTGTAATCGCCGCCCTGGGCGCTGATGAGCATGGGCAGCTTGGCGAGCGCCGCAATATCGTTCGCGTCGTGCACCTTGGCGTGCCGCGGCCCGGGGTCTCGCGCAGATCCCGCGCAGCCCAGGCCGGGAGCCGCCGCGCCGGCCTGCGAGGTGCTGAAGAACGTCGGCGTGACGTGTTCGAAGTCCTTCTCCTCGCGCATTCTGTCGAGGAGCACCGAACCCACCATGCCGCGCCAGCCGATGATGCCTACTTGTTTCATGCGTCGATCATAAACTCAGCCGCGGGAGGGCGCAGATTATAGTTCGAAGACATGGCATAGCCATAGGCCCCGCAGGTCGCGATGAGCAGTACATCTCCCTCCTGGGTCTGCGGCAACCAGCGATCCGCCCCCAGCTGGTCCGCAGTCTCGCAGATCGGACCGACCACATTGACGCGATGGCTCATGGGCTCGTCGAGGCGGGTCAAATTGCGAATATCGTGGTGTGCCCCGTACAGCGCCGGCCTGATCAGGGAATTCATGCCGGTCGCGATGCCCACATACTGAACGTCGCCCTTGCCCTTGAGCTGCGTCACGACGGCCAGCAGCACGCCCGCCTTGGCCACCAAGAAGCGGCCTGGCTCCATCCAGAACTCGATGTGCGGAAACCTAGCCGCGAGCTCGGCGACTCCGCGATCCAGCTTCTCCAGGTCGATTTCGCCGTGACCCAGCTGCTCGGGCACTCCGATTCCGCCGCCGAGATCGATGACCGTGACCTCCGGGAATCGCGCAGCCAGATCAGCCAGCAAGGCGCCCGTCTCGGTCCAATTGACCACGTCGAAGATGCCGCTGCCCGTGTGCGCGTGCAGGCCGGTCACGCGCACTCCGGCGTGCTTCGTCAATGCAACCAGCTGATCGGCCGAACTCGAGGGAACACCGAATTTCGAGTGAACCCCGGCCGTACGCACGTGGCTGTGATGGCCGCGCCCGAATCCCGGGTCGATGCGCAGAAAGATCTCCCTGCCGCGAAACACATCCGGCCACATCTGGAGCGGGTAGAGGTTGTCCAAGGTGACGCGCACGCCCTTGGCGAAGCCGAATTCGTATTCGGCACGCGGAGCGAAATTGGGAGTGAACAGCACCCGTTCGGGATCGAGACCGGGCACGGAGGCAAACGCATGCTCGATCTCACCCCGCGATACGCACTCCAGGGTCAAACCGGCGGCGTAGATCCGGCGCAGAATCTGCGGATGCCAATTGGCTTTCATCGCATAGGCCCAGCGCTTCACCGACCGCACGCTTTGCACCGCCGCGATGGCCTTATCCAAGGTCGCAGCGTCGTACACGAATGCCGCCGACTCGCGCGTGGCGATGTCGATCAGGCGGCGGCGCTTCTCGGGCTCCTGCCACCAGTTCACCGGCGGCGCGGCGGTCTTTTTATCGGCGAACAGCTGCTGCCAGGTGGGACCCATGACCTTGTCCGAACCGATGCCCTGGATCAAACGCTCGTGCAGCTGCTGCACCAGCCGATCGCCTTGGGATTCGTCGATCACGAAGGTGAAATTCAAATCGTTCGCGGCCTGGGACACGAGGTAAATTTTCTGATCCTGGAACAATTCGAAGGCCGATCCGAGCTCGTGCAAGATGCCGCGAATGTTGTGGCCCAGCAGGCTCAAGGAAGCGCACGGCCCCAGGATCTCGACGCGGCACAGAATCCCGAGCACCGACGTCAGGCGGTCGAGCGCGCCCGAGTCCAGGGTGTTGGCCGTGGGATCCAACGAGACGGTGACGTTCGTCTCCGACGTGGACACGAGGTCCACCGACAGGCCTTCTTGCTTGAAGATCTGGAAGACATCGGCCAGGAAGCCCACCTGATGCCACATGCCCGGGCTTTCCATGGAGACCAAAGTGATCCCCTTCTTGATCGCGATGGCTTTGACTTGCGCGGCACTGTCGGCAACATTCGCGGACACGACGGTGCCTTCGAGTCCCGGTGCCTGCGTGGCATAGACGTGCAGCGGAATCTTGTATTGACGCACCGGCAGGACGCAGCGCGGATGCAGCACCTTCGCGCCGTTGCTGGCGATTTCCTGAGCTTCGTCGTAGTGCAAGGCGCGCAGCAGCCTCGCCGTGGGCACCGCGCGGGGATTGGCGCTGAACATGCCGGGCACATCGGTCCAGATCTCGAGTCGCGCCGCCTGCAGCTTGGCCGCAAAATACGAACCGGAGGTATCCGATCCGCCGCGGCCCAAGAGCACCGTCTCTCCGGCGTCGTTCGCCGCGATGAAGCCCTGGGTGATCACGACCCGGCCGAGCGTCCGCCAGCGCGACTGCAGGGCTGCGTCCGGCGTGAAATCGCAAGTGGCGGACAACAGGCTCGCTTTCTGAGTGGCACCGGGACGCGCATCGGCGCGCAGCGCCTGGCGCGCATCGGCCCACGCGGTGCCGATCCCCTGCGCGTTCAAGAACGCGGCTCCCAGAGTGGTAGCGAGGAGTTCTCCCATCGCCATCACGCGGGCGCGCAGGCCGTCGCTGATCTCGCCGCTCCGCCCGGCCAGATCCGCCATTTGCCGCAGCTCCTGCATGAAGCGCTCGAACTCAGCGCTCGGTACGAGCCCCAAGGCCCGGGCGAGATCGCGGTGTTTGGCGTCGATTTGCTCGAGAACGCTCGAGTGGGTTCCGGATGCGGCGGCCGCCAGCAGGGACTCGAGACGATCCGTGATGCCGGAGAGCGCAGAGTGAACGATCACCGGCTTGAAGCCCGAGGCGATACGGGCCCGGACTACTTCGGCGATATTATGCCAATTGGCAACGGAGGACACGCTGGTGCCGCCGAACTTGAGCACGACCCAGGGTTGATTATTTTCCGGCACAGCAGTGCTCGCACATGTGATTTTATTCCGCGTCGCCCAATTGCGTTGCCCCCTTGAAGGGACACGGGGATCGGCGCCGGTTCTCGGCTAATCGTCTTCGAAAATATCGCGCAGTTCTTTTTCCAACTGGCGCTCGGCGAGTACGTCTTCTACTCGGCTCCAGGCCGCCTTGCCGCGTTTGCCGACGGCAACGGCCTTGGGGCGCCGCTCGGTGCGCTCCATGAGGGGATCGAAGTCGTGCGATTCTTCGGCTTCCCCGAGAAACTCATCGTCGATATCAAAATGTTCGTCTTCGCGTTCACTCATTGTTCGAGAAAAGCCCCTGAAATCAACGGGATCGATCAACCCAACCTTTGAAGCTGCGCACTATAGCCGATTCCGCCCGCCATTCAACTGGCACGTCGAAAACTGCCCTATCAAGCGCAGCCCCCTCTCTAGGACCGCTCAGGTGCCGGTTCGTGCCGTATCGGCGCGTGCCGGCAGCGCCCCCTGGGCAATGGCCCGGTTCACTGCCGAGAAAATCGCCAGCAGTGAGGCTGTGATGATATTGGGGTGCATACCGGCCCCAAACAAGGTGCGCCGCGATCGGGTCGTAATCTCTATGTATGACACGGCCTTGGCTGCGCTTCCCTGGCCGCGGGAGTGCTCCTCGTAAGACAGCACGTCGAACGGCAGGGCGATGGCCTTGACCAGGGCATCGATGGGTCCCGAACCCTGGCCGTGCCAGGTCTCGAGCCTCCCGCCGTTCTCGACCTGCACCGTGATGCGCTCGCTGTCGGCGCCGTCCATGGAAGCCGCCAGCTGGTGGGAGCGATACAGGTAAGGAGCGTGGGGAGTAAGGTATTCGCTGTCAAAAAGATCCCATAACTCCTGTGAAGTCAATTCTTTACCGGTGATATCTGCAGCCGATTGTACGACCTGACTGAACTCGATCTGCAGCCGGCGCGGCATCACCAGCTGATAGTCGCGCTCCAAGAGATACGCCACGCCGCCCTTGCCGGACTGGCTGTTCACTCGAATGATCGAATCATAGGAGCGGCCGAGGTCCGAAGGATCGATCGGCAGGTAGGGAACGTCCCAGATGTCCCCCTCGCTTCTCGCGGCCAGACCCTTTCTGATCGCGTCTTGATGTGAGCCTGAAAACGCGGTGAACACGAGGTCTCCCACATAGGGGTGGCGCGGATGGATGGGCAATTGGTTGCAGGTCTCGACACAGCGCGCCGCTTCATTGATGTTGGCGAAATCTAGTTTCGGATCAACGCCTTGCGAATAAAGATTAAGAGCCAACGTTACTATATCGACGTTGCCGGTGCGCTCGCCGTTGCCGAACAGCGTACCCTCGATTCGCTCCGCACCGGCCATGACGGCGAGCTCGGCGGCGGCCACGGCGGTGCCGCGATCGTTGTGCGGGTGCACGCTCAAGACGAGGGAATCGCGCCGGCCGATGTGCCGCAGGAACCACTCGATCTGATCCGCGTAGACATTGGGCGTGGCCATTTCGACCGTGGCCGGCAGGTTCAGGATCGACCGGTGCTGCGGTGTCGGCTCCCAGACGGCGTTGACTGCGTCGCAGATCTCGACGGCAAAATCGAGCTCCGTTCCCGTGAAGCTCTCGGGACTGTATTGAAACACCCACTCCGTACCGCGGTTGTGCAGCGCATGCTCGCGCACGGCCTCGGCGCCGCGCACGGCGATATCGACGATGCCGGCGCGATCCAGGCGAAACACCACGCGACGCTGGGCCACCGAGGTGGAGTTGTACACGTGCACGATGGCACGGCGCGCACCCTTCAGGGAATCGTACGTGCGGGCAATGAGCTCGGGCCGGGCCTGCGTCAATACCTGGAGGGTGACATCGTCCGGCACCAGATCCTGCTCGATGATTTCGCGTACGAAATCGAAATCGGTCTGCGAGGCGGCGGGAAATCCGACCTCGATCTCCTTGAAGCCGATTTTCACCAGCATGTCGAACATGCGGCGCTTGCGCCCGCCGTCCATGGGTTCGATCAGGGCCTGGTTGCCGTCGCGCAGGTCGACGCTGCACCAGGCCGGCGGCGCGGAAATGACGCGGCTCGGCCAGGTTCTGTCGCTAAGATCGATGGGCGGGAACGGGTGGTACTTGGTCGACGGATCACGCAGCATGGTGCTCTCTCACTCGCGCTATGCGCGGCAACTGTGAGCGCCTGCCTTTCGGGCGGCGCATTTGAGGATTATTCCGGTCTTGTTGGCGCCGACCGATGGCGCGGAGTGTGTGGCGCCTAGCGGCGCAGCAGCAGCGCAAGTGGCTCCGGCAGCCCGGGACTGCGGGAGGCGGCGAATAACTTGCTGGCGGAGGCGCACACTGCACTTAAATCTAGCATTGGTTTCGTGCCGGGCGCAATAGCCGCCGTGATTGAAATAGCCGAAAATCGACTCACCCAACCGGGAGGCCGGCATGGAACATACGCTTGCGACCCACACCGTTTTCAATCAGACACCGCCGCTGACGGAGTACAACCTCTTCACCACCGACCGGGCCCTGCAGGAGGCGGTGCAGCGTGAGGGCGCCGGCGCAGCCGTCCCCGAGCTGGCCGACGCCGGAGGGAGGCTCGGCACGGAGGCGAGCTTCGAGCACGCGCGTCTCGCCAACCGCAACACTCCGGTATTGCATAGTTTCAATGTTCAGGGCGAGCGCGTGGACTCGATTGAATTCCATCCTTCCTGGCACGCGTTGATGCAAGGCATTGCGGCGCGGGGTTATCACTCCGGACCCTGGGTGAGGGTTGATGGCCGCGCCGTTCCCGGTGCACATGTGGCGCGAGCCGCCGGCTACCTGATGCAGGCGCAGGTGGAGTGCGGCACGCTCTGCCCGACCACCATGACCTATGGCGCCATTCCAGCCATGCGCAGAGACCCGTGGCTGGAGCGCGACTGGGTAACGCGGCTTCTCACGCGGGACTACGACTCCCGCGATATCCCCGCCGAACACAAGCGTGGCGCTCTGATCGGCATGGGCATGACCGAAAAGCAAGGCGGCTCGGACGTGCGGGCCAATACCACGCGCGCCGTGCGCTCGGCGGACGGTTCCTATCGCATCACGGGGCACAAGTGGTTTTTCTCCGCGCCCCAATGCGATGCGCACTTGGTGCTCGCGCAGACGGACCGCGGTCCGTCATGTTTTTTCATGCCCCGCCGGCTGCCCGACGGCACGCTCAATGGGATTTACATCCAGCGTCTGAAGGACAAGCTTGGCAACCGCTCCAATGCGTCGTCCGAAGTCGAATTCATCGATGCGTGGGCGCATCTGATGGGCGAAGAAGGCCGCGGCATTCCGACCATCCTGGAAATGGGCACCTACACCCGCCTCGACTGCGTCACCGGCACCGCGGGAATGATGCGCCAAGCGGTGGTGCAGGCCGTGCACCACGCCCGCCACCGCAAGGTATTCGGCGCCTTGCTCATCCACCAACCTCTGATGCAAAGCGTCCTTGCGGACCTTGCCATCGAATCGGAGGCCGCCACCGTGCTGGCCATGCGCCTGGCCCGTGCGTTCGACGGCGACGACGAAATCGCGTTGCGCCGCGCACTCACTCCGGCGGCCAAATTCTGGGTCTGCAAGCGCGGCTGCGAGCTGGCCGCCGAGGCGATGGAAGTACTGGGCGGCAACGGCTACACCGAGGAAATGCCCCTCGCCCGCATGGCACGCGAGATGCCGGTCAATTCCATCTGGGAGGGATCCGGAAACATCATGTGCCTGGACGTGCTGCGTGCATTCGGAAAATCCTCAGCGGCTCGCGACGTCGTGCTGCACGAGCTCAACCGGGCGCGCGGACGCCATCGACATTTCGATGCGGCATTGGAGCGTTTCGCCGCCGCAGTCGACGCGCCCGCTCCGGCCGAGGCGCATGCGCGGCGTTTCACGCAAATGTTCGTCACCCTGATGCAGGGCAGCTTGTTGCTGACCGCGGCGAAAGACCCGGACGCGAGCGCGGTGGCCGAGGGCTTTTGCGCGACCCGATTGGATGCCGGTTCAGGTTGGGGCGCGGTATTCGGAGCAAGCAGCACGGCGCTCGAGGTCGACCCGATCGTTGATCGCGCCTGGGCTGAATAGTCCGGGTTCGTTGCGTGGATCGGTCTCGATTGATAGGATGATTCTTTACCTTGAGTAAAGAATCATGTTAGAGGTAAGGCAAGACGAGCGCATCGACGATTTCCAGCAAAGGGCAGGTAACGATCCCGAAGGCAATTCGGATGCGGCTGCATCTGAAGGTCGGTGACCGGCTGCGCTTCGTGGTCGATCCTGACGGCTCAGTTCGGCTTGCTGCCGCCACCCGAGATGTGTCGACACTCAGAAACATTCTGCCGCGTCCCAAGCGTCGTGCCACGGTGGGCGATATGCAATTGGTTATTCGTCAGCGCGCAGCCAAGCGGGCGGGTTCGTGATCGGCGTCGATACCAACGTTATCGTGCGGTTGCTGTTCGATCGCAAGGCCTCCAAACTCCCCGAGTTCCAACTGCTGTCTTGACGACGAGCGCTATTTCTTCAGCGTCACCCAGCCTTTCAACTGATCCTCCGCGATCCCTGCCAGCACCTGTGCATGGCGGTCGTCATCGTTGAGAGCAGGTACCAGCGTCAATCGCTCGCCGCCCAATTCCAGGAAGGCGTCGCGGTATTCGATGGCGACTTCTTCCAATGTCTCCAGGCAATCCACGGCAAATGAGGGGGACACCACGGTCAGCTTGCGCACACCGCGCGCGGCCAGCACCTTGAGCATGTCCTGCGTGTAGGGTTGCAGCCAGGCCATCCGTCCGAATCGCGATTGATAGCAGTGCGACCACTCATCCGGAGCCAGCCCCAAGCGAGATACCACCGACCGTGTGGTCGCCTCCGATTGGACCTGATAGGGATCGCCGTCGGCGACATAGGCGGCGGGAATTCCATGATAGGAGAACATGAGATGCGAGCGCCCGCCGACCTCGGCCCAGTGCTCGAGAATCCGCGACGTCAAGGCATCGATATACCCGGCGTCGCGATGGTAATCGTTGACGAAACGGGTCTCCGGCAGCCAACGCCTGCGCTGCAGGGCGCGGCTGGTGCGATCGAACACCGAGCCCGTCGTCGATGAACAGTATTGCGGATACAAGGGCAGCACCAGCAGCTTCCTGACGTTTTGCCCGCACAAGGACTCGAGGGCGCCCGCAATGCTGGGATTGCCATAGGTCATGCCGAGTTCGACGCGGATCTCATCGCCGAAGCGGGCTTGCATCGCCGCTCCGACCTTGGCCGCCAGGTGCGCCGAATACACCGCCAAAGGCGAACCCTCGCGCAACCATATCTTACGGTACTTTCGAGCGGTTCGAGCCGGACGAAACGGCAGAACCACGCCATACAGCAAGGGCAACCAAATCAGCCGGGAGGTATTGATGACACGGCGGTCGCCCAGGAATTCACGCAAGTAGCGCTGGACCGCGAAATAGGACGGGGTATCCGGCGTCCCCAGGTTGACCAGCAACACGCCGATACGTTCGGGCGCCGCGGCGGCGTCCGCATGCGCCACGGCGCGATAATAAGCCATTCATCCGGTCCTCAAGCTGGGTCGCCCGCACAGTATACTGCGAGCCGCATGAAGCCCCGCACCGTGAATTGCCCGCCATGATGTGGCTGAGCCCCAGCGAAGGCGAGGCTCTTTCTTTGAGCTTGAGCGTGGCCGCGCGCAGCGTCGCCCTCAGCCTGCCCGTGGCGCTTCTTCTGGCGTGGTTGCTGACGCGGCGGCGGTTCCTGGGACACACCCTTCTCGACGCGCTCGTGCATCTTCCGCTGGTGCTGCCGCCGGTGGTGGTGGGCTACCTGCTGCTCGTGCTGTTCGGCAGCCGCGGTCCGATCGGTTCGTGGCTCGAGCGGGTACTCGGCGTCGAGCTCATTTTCACCCGCAACGGCGCCGCGCTCGCCACCGCCGTGATGTCGTTTCCGTTGATGGTTCGCGCCATGCGTCTCTCTCTCGAGAACGTCGACCGCGGGCTCGAGGAGGCGGCGCGCACCCTGGGCGCCGGCGCCGTCGACCGGTTCGCGACCATCACGCTGCCGTTGATGCTGCCGGGCGTGCTGGCGGGCGCCATCACCGCTTTTTCGGCGGCATTGGGCGAATTCGGCGCGGTGATAACCTTCGTATCGAACATTCCCGGAGAGACGCGCACCCTGCCCCTCGCGCTCTATACGGCTCTGCAGACCCCGGACGGCGACGCGGCCGCAGCGCGTTTGGCGTTCATCTCGCTCGTCCTGGGATTCAGCGGTCTCTTGCTGTCGGAGTGGTTCGCACGCCGGGTGCGGCGCCTGTTGGGACGTTGATGCTCAGCGTAACGGTCAAGAAACGCCGCGGATCCTTTTCGCTGGATGCGCGCTTCGAGCTGCCGACCCCGGGGGTGGTGGCGCTGTTCGGCCGCTCGGGCTGCGGCAAGAGCACCCTGGTCGACGCCATCGCCGGACTGCTCGATGCGGACTCCGGCCGGGTAGCGCTCGATGACGCCGTGTTGCTGGATACCGAGCAGGGACTCCATGTGCCGCCCGAACACCGCCGCATCGGCTACGTGTTCCAGGATGCCCGATTGTTTCCGCACATGAGCGTCGCCGCGAATCTCGAGTATGGAGAGAGGCGCGCACCCGCGCGGCGCTTCGTGAACCTCGATACCGTCGCGGGTCTCCTGGATCTCGGCCCCCTCATGGATCGGCGGACTCACCAGCTATCGGGCGGGGAACGGCAACGCGTCGCCATCGGCCGGGCCCTGTTGTCCCAGCCGCGCCTGCTGCTCTTGGATGAGCCGTTGGCCGCGCTCGATGCCGCGCGGCGCGAAGAATTACTGCCCTATCTGGAGACTCTCCGAGATCAACTGGCGGTCCCCATGGTCTATGTCAGCCACGACTTCGATGAAGTCCTGAGGCTCGCGACCTACGTGGTGCTCATGGAATCCGGCAAGACCATCGCGCAAGGCGGAGTGGGCGAAATGAGCTTGGACAGAGGTCTTCGTTCGATCATCGGCGCCGACGCGGTGGGCGCCATCGTGGAAGGCACGGTGCTCGGCCTGGATCCCGCGGGCGGATTGATGCGCGTCAGGCTCGGGCACGGCGAGCTTCGCGTGGAAGCGGGGAATTTCGCCGTGGGTGCAAAGCTGCGCGTGCAATTGCTGGCTCGGGATCTCATCGTTGCCACGCGGGAGCCTCAGCATCTGAGCGTGCGCAATATTCTGAGCGGCGTGATCACCGCGGTGGCGGGCGACGACACGGGATCAGATTTGGTCGCCATCGATATCGGCGGAACGACGATCATGGCTCGAGTCACCAAGGCGGCCACGCGCGCACTTGCCCTCGAGCCGGGACTGCCCGCCTGGGCACTGGTGAAGGCCGTCTCGCTGCGCGGCCATTCGTTTGCCGCGCCGCCCGCTACTTCAATCGCGCGCCGAGGTGCATGATGGCGACGATGTGGTCATCGGGCCCAAGGCCCACGGTCGCCTTCACGGCCGGATCGTAGGCCGCGGCGCCGGTTTTCCACATGACCCCATAGCCCCGGTCGTGAGCCGCGAGAAACAGGTTTTGCGCGGCGGCGCCCACCGCCACCACCTGCTCGATCTCCGGTACCTTGGATTGCTCGCGGTTGATGGCGCAGCCGACGACCACGATGGTCGGCGAGCGGTTGAGCTTTTCGCGCTCCGCGGCAAGCTGCTCCTCGGTCATTGCCGGCAGCCGCGCTCGTTTGGCCTCCGCCGCCGCGGCCGTGAAGGCTTCGCGGGTCGAGCCGTCGAGCACGATGAAGCGCCAGGGCCTGAGGCGGCCGTGATCCGGAGCGCGCGCAGCCGCCTGCAACAGAAGGTCGAGTTCCTCCGGGCTTGGGCCGGGCTCCCCTACGCGCGCGGCGGAAGAACGTGTTTGGACGGCGGCAAATAGTTCCATGGTTGGGTCCCTTGAACGTGACAATCGCAGATAAAGCGTAGAATTCAGGCCATATCGGCTAAGATTCGAGCCGGAGATCGCCGGATCCAGGCATCTCTAAATTATACCCGGAGTCTTAAAGGAGCCTTCAATGAAGCGTATTGTTTTGGCGTCAATGGCCGCGCTGGTGAGCGCTAGCGCGAGCG
>WNFR01000788.1_pt1 | contig 41102 bp, 40 predicted proteins | sample 5400221 | NCBI WGS metagenome assembly WNFR01 (sample SAMN13153357, study PRJNA577476) | soil metagenome | isolation source: 40 cm soil under Madrone tree | place: USA:California | collected 2016-06-14 | reverse complement strand
TCACGCTGACCCGGAATCGTCCAAAGTGGAGCTCAACGCCGCCTGTCGAAGCGATTTGCAAGATCGACATCAATCCCAACACCGGAACAACGATTGGCGCGGAGAATTTTGTGAGGAAGAGTCCAGATAGACTCAGCGCGGCCCAAGCGAACCGCGGCGGAGAAATTCGGTCGATCAGTCGCCAACAAGTCCAAATTGTGGCCGTGAAAAAGAACGCTGCCGCCACATCGGAAGTGACGAGTGCGCTGTGGGCAAGAAAGTTCGGATCGAACGCGATCATCGTCGCTGCGACCAATCCGCCGATGACTCCGAAAAATTCACGTGCGATGCGGTAGACCAAAAGACAAAGCGCGGCCCCGAAGATCGACATTATCAGCCGCGCATCGGCGATCATTCGGTCCGGATCGTTGCCGAGTTCATAAAAGAATTGGTGCGCGGCGCCGCCTTCGTCGGCTCGTCGCCATTTCGGGTCGTCCGGCGCTACGAATTTCGTTTTGCCGAACAGCAGCGGCAGTGCGGCTAACCGTGCTGGTAGATTTCCGTTCTCGGGATCGAGCCGGAAATCATTTTTCGTCCAGTAGCTGTAACCGGCCGTGAGATGTTGCGGCTCGTCAAACGTCGGAGATTTGGTGTTCACCGCCGTCACCGCCATGAATGCGTGCAAAACGGCAATCAGGATGGCGATCAGCCAAAAAGGGCGCTCGTTCGAGAGTTCCACGGGAGATAGCGGAGCAGGCGGCGTGCGAAATCATTTAGCGATTTGCCGATTCAGTGGTTAAATCCTTACTTCGATGGACCGGATCGTCGGGATCGAGACCGAGTACGGCTGCTTGATGAGCAGCGAAGAGTTGCGGTGCAACTCCGAGGTTTGGCCGGCCAAGGTCAAAAATTATCTCTTCAACAAGGCGCGCGCCGGGACGATCGATCTTCATTATCGCGATTACGAAGAACCGCCCGGCAACGGCGGTTTTCTTTTAAACGGCGGCCGCCTTTATCTCGACATGGGCCACATCGAATACGCATCGCCCGAATGTTTGCACCTCCACGATCTCGTCCGTTACGAAATGGCTGGCGACGAATTGCTGCGCGAATCGCTCGCCGCGCTCGAAGCGAGCGACCGCGTCTCGTTCATCAAGAACAATGTCGATCATCACACCGGCGCGACGTTTGGTTGCCACGAAAACTATTTGATGAAACGCGAGGCGCAGTTCACGCCGTCAGTGCTCGGCACGTTGCTCACGTTTCTCGCCACCCGACAGATTTTCACCGGCGCCGGCCGAGTCGGGCAGGCAAATCCGCTCGCGTTCGATTTCGAACCGCCGCAAGCCGAAACGCCGGTCGCGTTTCAGCTCAGCCAGCGCGCCGATCACATCGTGAACGACATTTACCAGTGGGTGCAGTTCAATCGCGCCATCATCAACGCGCGCGATGAACCGCTTGCCGACTATCGCAAATATCGCCGGCTCCATTTGCTCATCGGCGATTCGAACATGAGTCCCTTCGCCAACGCGATGAAGATCGGCACCACCGCGGCCGTGCTCTCGCTCCTCGAGCAACGCCAGTTGCCGCGCAATCTCGTGCTCAACGACGCCGTTCGCAGCACGCGCGACATCTCGCGCGATTCCACGCGCAAATGGATTGTCGATCTTGAGAACGGCAAAACCATCGGCGCGCTCGATGTGCAATGGCAGTTCCATGATCTCGCCCAGCGGCATTTGCGCGGGCGCGACGCTGAGACCGATTGGCTGCTCGAGACCTGGAGTTTTGTTCTCGAATCAATCGAACAAAATCCGCACGCGCTGATCGGCGGCGTCGATTGGATCACCAAGAAATGGTTGCTCGAGACTTTCATGGAATCGGAAAAAGTCGGCTGGGACGATCCCTGGCTGCAAAGTCTGGATCTTGAGTATCACAACATCGATCCCGCGCGCGGACTGTTCTTCAATGTCACGCCCGGCAAACGGGTCGCCGAATGGAATCAGAGTTGCGATCCGAAAAACGCGACGCGCGTTCCACCCGCGAACACGCGCGCTTCAGGCCGCGCTCGTGCCGTTGCCTATTTTCAAGATCGACAACAACCGTACGTGATCAACTGGGACTCCGTCGCGCACGACAGCCGCGACTTCCTGGTCATGGGCGACCCGTTCGAAACCTACAACGACGAAATCGACAAATTCCTCGCCAAACCGCGTCCGGTTTCGAACCACGAAGACCACGAATGACGCGAATCTGATTCCCCCAGAATGAAGAGGTTGTCTCTGTCACGGCTGCCGAGATGGATCTTTGGCGCTCTCGCCGTCATTTCGTTTGGCGTGGGTTGGCTGTTTGTCTTACCGGATCGCGAGCCTCAGGTCGATTTTCAGTTTTGGGTGTTAGTCGCCTGGTACTTGATAACTATTTTCTTTGCTCTACTCGGCTGGCCATCGTGGCTCGGTCTCGTTGGCCTCGGTTTAGTCGGCTTTAGCTTGTCTATTTATGCCAATAGTCTCATAGCGTCGTCACAGTTTTATTTCGTACTCTGCTTACTGGCGATCGGTGGCAGCATCGTACTGCTCCGCAAACATCGTCGCGTTTTTAATCTGCTGCTGCTGGTTGGCTTGATTGGCTGCGCCGTTGTCTCCGGTCTGGATGCATTCAGCAGGTACACGAAAATTTTTTACGTGTTGGATGCGCCATTCGCCTGGAAGCACTGGTGGTTCGAGTGGCTCTCTGTGATCGGCGGTTTCGCAATGGTTTGCCTGCCAATCTCTTTGGTACTGTTTATACGTCGCGAAGATGGATCGATTTCCGACGGCATGACGAAGTGGCGCGTAATCAAACGCACGATGTCAGTTCTGCTTGGCACAGTCTTGGTGCTAACAACTCTTTACGCGATTTCGCAGCGCGAAGGACTGATGAGCACAATTCGAGGGACGAGAACGGCTCATCAAATGTTCGGATGGACAGAAATGCGCTCCAAATATTCAGCGCCAATTGCGTTTTCCGGCCTCTGGATGGGACGCCAAGAGCTTACAATCAATGTCCGCTCGAAACGTTCAGCTCTGCTCGATTCAGCCACTTGGCGCATTGACTTAACCAACAAGACAAAACCAACTGAAACATGGAATGTGTTTGATGAGGAGTTCACACGCGCAAGCGAGGTAATATCGCGAGAAAAGTGGCTGGCCGATTGGAAGAGCCAACAGCACGGACGTTCCGTCGAGTTGTGGGTCGAAGGCGATCGTTCTCACCCAATCATTGAAGGCGAGGAGAACAGGATGAAGCACGTTTGGCAGCAATTCGGATTGAAACGTGCTCCTCGATTTTATGTGTTAGCCCGTCGTACCGGATATAGCTCGATAGACTTGGCCTTTAACGAAGACGGAAGCCAAGCAGTAGCCAACGAATTCATGGAAAGAAAGAGCAAAGAGTTATCAGCCCATTGGCTTGATCACATACGCTACAGGAACTGGGGTGAAGCGGGCTCAAACGTTCTTAATGACGAATTCGCTGTCATTACGGCAGATGGTCAATGGCAATCGAGGGTTTATCACCGAGCGGTGGTGAAGCCGGATGATGAAAATGATTTGTAGTAAGCAATCCGTGCGCGTTTGATGTTCATCACGGGAGCGTCTGCGATTCTCGTTAGTTATTTCTTATGAAATCAATCGACGGATATTTTTTGATTAAGCCGGAGGATCGCCAAGAAGGTTGAGAAGTTGAGCGGTTGAGATGTTGAGCGGGATAGAGTCATGAGCGCCGCAGACAAAGTGATCGGGCAATGCCGTAAGCCATCGGGATTGTTTGGCCGGTTCATTTTGTGGGACATGAATCGGCATCATTCGAAGTTGACCGATTGGGCGCTGAGTCATGTGTCGATCAAGAAGACCGACACGATTCTCGACGTCGGTTGCGGCGGCGGACGAGCGATCAGCAAACTAGCGGCGATGGCGAGCAACGGAAAAGTTCACGGCGTTGATTACTCGGAAGAAAGTGTGACCGCTGCGCACCGAAACAATACCCGCTGGATCGACATCGGCCGGGTCAGTGTCCGCGAAGGGACAGTCTCTCAATTGCCGTTCGCGGACAGCACGTTCGATTTAGTCACGGCGATAGAGACACATTTGTTCTGGCCGGATTTGTCGAATGATTTTCGTGAAATCCTTCGATTGTTAAAACAAGGCGGCGCGCTGCTGATTGTCGCCGAGATTTACAGAGGCGGAAAACATCTGGAAGGCGTTCGGAAAAAGATTTTCGACAAGCATCTCGCGGCGAACATGAACCTCCTAACACCCGATGAGCATCGTGAGCTGTTCACGAACGCCGGCTTTTTCAACGTTCAGATTTTCGAAGAACTTAACAAAGGTTGGATCTGCGTGACCGGACGGAAGCCGGAAATTTCCTAGACCAAACCGAGCGCGTAGACCGTTGGCCCATCAACCACGCCATTGATTTCCAATCCGTTGTCTTGTTGAAAGGCGCTGATAGCGCGACGCGTCGCTGGACTGAGCGAACCACTCACGGGTCCGGCGAAGTAGCCAAGCTGCTGCAACGCGCGCTGAACATTCACGATCACCTGATCGGGTAGCAGATTTCCATAGGTGAAGATCGGGCCGTCGTAATCGTAGGATTCGTAGCTCGGATCGTAGCCCCAGGCCGGAAACCAATAGCCGGAGTCGAAATAATAATAGCCGCCGCCGACGAAAACGATGGTGGTGAAGTGGCGCTTCCACCAATCACGCGTGTGACGCGCACGTTGCGACCGAGCGACCGCGTCCGAGTAGGAAATAAGATTGATCTGTTTTCGGACCGGAGGATTTACCGCCGGCGCTTGGACGTTCGGCATGGGTTGCGGATTGATACGCACATGCTTGGGCGCGACACGCATTGCTTTTGGCTTTTGCGCTGCGGCTGGTGAACCAGCGGGTGACGCGTTTTGCGCGTTCAGCGCCGGCGCGATCACGCCCAGGCAGATAAACGCCAGGACAAGTTGTTTCACGCTCTCTTTGACAGCATCTAGCTGATTTTTGTTCGGCAGTTTTAGCGTCCCTCTTTCGTTAGACGTTACTGAAGGGCGGAAAAAAGTTCTTGCTCTCCGTGAGATAGTGTTATAGTTCACTATAACACATGAGAGAAGACGATCGAGCAACCGGGCAACTCGCGATTGTTTCACGCCGGACGGGTGCAACACCGAATGAACCGTGAATGGCACCATGATCAGCCGATTTATCGCCAACTGCGCGATCGAGGCGTGCACATGATTCTCGATGGCGTGCTCAAGGAAGGCGATCCGTTGCCATCGATACGAAATGTAGCGGCGGAGTATCGGGTCAATCCGCTCACGGTCTTGAAAGCTTATCAGCAGTTAGTCGACGAAGACCTGGTCGAGATGAGGCGCGGGCTGGGGATGTTCGTAAAAACCGGCGCGCGCGAACTGTTGCTGAAAGGCGAACGCCAAAAATTTCTGAACGAAGAATGGCCGCGAGTGGCGGCGAAGATTCAGCGGCTCGGATTGACCCGCAAAGAACTAATCGCCGCGGCAAAGCGCAATCTCGGCAAGTCGGTGAGGGGAGGGCACTGACGTTATGGCAACGATCGAGGCCCGCGGTCTACGCAAAGTTTTTGGAACAACAGTCGCGGTCGACAATGTCGATCTTCGCGTCGAGGAAGGCCGCATTTTGGGAATCATCGGTCCGAACGGCGCCGGAAAGACCACGATGCTGAACGCGATTCTCGGGCTGACGGCCTACCAAGGAGAACTGAGAGTGCTCGGGCGCGACCCGTGGGCCGCGCGCGAGCAACTCATGCGCGACGTTTCGTTCATCGCGGACGTCTCGGTGTTGCCGCGCTGGATTCGTGTTTCGGACCTGCTCGATTATGTCGCAGGCGTTCATCCGAAATTCGATCGCGCGAAAGCGGAAGCGTTTCTGGCCAAGACCGACATCAAACACGCGAGCAAAGTGCGACAGTTGTCGAAGGGAATGGTCGCGCAATTGCACCTGGCGATTGTCATGGCGATCGACGCGAAGTTGCTGGTGCTCGACGAGCCGACGCTCGGCCTCGACATTTTGTATCGGAAACAGTTCTACGACTCGCTCCTGAACGATTATTTCGACGGCAAACGCACGATCGTCGTGACCACGCATCAGGTCGAAGAAGTTCAGGAGGTCCTGACCGATCTCGTGTTCATCAATCACGGACGGATCGTGCTCGAGTGCAGCATGGAGGAATTCGAATCGCGCTATGTCGAAGTGATGGTCCATCCCGATCACATCGCGGGAGCTCGATCGTTAAAACCAATGTCGGAACGGCAGGTCTTCGGACGGAGCGTTCTACTTTTCGATCATGTCGATCGTGCTCAGCTCGCGGCGATGGGCGACGTGCGCACGCCGAGCATCGCGGACTTGTTCGTAGCGGTGATGAGCAACAATCAGAGAACAGAGAACAGCGGCCAGAGAACGGAGGTTGGAACAGCGAAATGAACACGACCGAATCGCCTAACCAATCGCAAGCAATCGCAACGGCTCCGAAGCGACCCTTTTATTGGTCGGTCCTGCGCGAACTGTGGGAGAACAAATCGATTTACATCGCGCCGGCGATTGTTGCCGGAGTGATTCTGCTCGGAGCGCTCGTTAGCTCGGGCCATCTGCCGGGGCGCAGGCGGAACGCGATGTTACTTGATGAAATGCGCCGGAGGGCTGCGATCGAGCTGCCCTACAACATCGTGGCGATGGTGCTGATCGTGACCGCGTTCATTGTCGGTTTTTTCTACTGCCTTGATGCGCTTTACGGCGAACGGCGTGATCGCAGCATTTTATTTTGGAAATCGTTGCCGGTCTCGGACCTGACGACCGTCTTATCAAAGGCGATCATTCCGCTCGCAATTCTGCCGGTGATTATCTACGTCATCGTCGTCGTCACGCAGTTTGTCATGCTGCTCATCAGCAGCGTGGTGTTAGCGCCGAGCGGTCTGTCGGGAACGACTTGGGAAAATTTCAATCTGCTCCGTGAATCAGTGGTTTTGCTTTACGGGCTCGCCGTGATCGCGCTGTGGCATGCGCCGATTTACGGATGGGCGCTGTTGATTTCCGGGATCGCGCGACGCGCCACATTTCTCTGGGCTGTCCTACCGCCGCTCGCGCTCGCCATTTTTGAAAAGATCACATTCAACACCAGTTACGTCTGGTCGATGTTGAAGGATCGCGTGTTCGGCGCGGGCGACACGGCCTTCCATTTCCAAATGCATCGGAGCATTTCAATCGACATGCTCTCTCAACTGACTCCCGGACGATTTCTGATGACGCCCGGGCTTTGGGTCGGTCTTTTGTTTGCCGCCGGATTTGTGGTCGCGGCAACTCAGCTGCGCCGTTATCGCGGACCAATTTGATTTCGTTTCCCGAATCGACTCAAAGCCAAGGAGAACAACACATGCACCCAACCAAAAAAGCAGCCCGCATCGCCGGCGCCATTTATCTGACGATGGTATTCACGGCGCCGTTCAGCCTGATCTACGTTCCGAGCAAGCTGATCGTGCGTGGAAACGCCGGCGCCACCGCCGACAACATTCTAGCGCACGAGACGATGTTTCGATTGTCGATCTTCGGAGATATGATCGGCCAAGTCATTTTCATTTGTCTCGCGATCGCGCTCTATCGCTTGCTCAGCAACGTGAACAAACCATGGGCCGCGCTCATGGTCGGCCTTATTTTGGTCTCGGCGGCGGTCGCTTTTCTGAACATCCTAAATAATGTCGCCGCGGTCCTTCTATTTCGCGGCGGCGAATACCTAAACGTCTTCGACAAGCCACAACGGGACGCGCTCGGGATGTTCTTTCTTCGGCTCTACAGCCACGGAATTTTTCTCGACGAACTGTTTTGGGGGTTGTGGCTCTATCCGTTTGGCCTGCTCGTCTTTCGCTCTGGATTCTTGCCGCGATGGATCGGCGTTTGGCTGATGATTAACTGTTTCGGCTATGTAATTCTGAGCGCGATCGCATTGTTTGCGCGGGAATACTACGAAGCGGCATTCAAATATTCGCAGCCGCTCTTGTTCGGCGAAGTGGCGATCATGCTCTATCTGCTGATCAAAGGCGCCAAAGTTCGACAGCCGATGCCTGAGCTTGCCACGGCCGCGGCCTAACGAACATGCACACGATCGACAATTCACAACGCACAGCCGCTAAGTTCGCCGGAGTTGCCGGCGTGCTCGCATTCGTCCTGGTTGTTTTCGGCAATTACGTTTTGCTCGAGCCGCTCATCGTGCCACGCAACGCCGTCGATACCGCGCGCAACATTCTTGCGCATCAAACACAATTCCGTCTCGCGCTCACATGCTTCGTCGTTTATGGCATCGGCGCGATTGTTTTGCTCAGCGCGCTTTACGTTGTTCTGAGGCCGGTCAATCACGGTCTTGCTTTGGCGGGAGCGTTGTTCCGGCTTGTCTTCGCGATGTTGTGGTTGATTGCGCCCCTGAATTCGCTCGGCGGACTACGACTGCTCGGAGACGCGAATTACCTCCAGGTGTTCGAACCCGAGCGTTTGCAGGTGCTCGCGCGCGTGCAGATCGCTGGAAGCTTCGATGATTACTACGTCGGCCTGCCGTTCTTTGGATTGGCGGCGACCGTTTGCGCGTGGTTGTGGCTCAAATCGGGTTACATTCCAAAAGGATTGTCGATCTTCGGCGTGATCGCGTCCGCGTGGTGCGTGCTCTGCGCCGTCGTTTATCTGATCTTTCCCGGCTTCAATAAAGTCGTTAACGACTACATCTTCGATTCGCCGATGGCGCTCTTCGAACTGATCGTGAGCATCTGGCTTTTGTTCAAAGGCCTGCCAAAGAGCGGCGCGGCGGTCGATCGCATCTCTTCAGCATCACGGCTACCGCTTTTTCTTTAGCGCTTGAAACTAAAACGCACATTGAAGTGGACGGCGGTTGTCATCGTCGTCGGGCTCGGTGCATGGCTTTTCATCGCCTACTGGACGTCGACCAATGATTGCGACCGTAAAACCGACGCCCCGATTCATCCGATGAAAGCTATTCGCTACTGCGAATACGGTTCACCTGATGACGTCCTAAAACTTGAAGAAGTCGAAAAGCCGGTTCCCAACGACAATCAGATTCTCGTCCGAGTTCGCGCCGTTTCCCTGAGATTTTTCGATGGAGGTATGCTGCAAGGCGGTATTGGCCGGCTCGTCTTCGGACTTCGTAAGCCGAGAAACACTTGCCCGGGATCGGACTTCTCCGGAACGGTTGAAGCGGTTGGCAAGAATGTGACCGAGTTTCAGCCGGGCGAGGAGGTTTTTGGAGTAAGGGCAGGCGCTCTCTCCCAATACATCTGCGTCAGGCATGACGGAGCAGTGGTTTCTAAACCGAGCAACCTGAGTTTCGAACAAGCTGCGTCGGTGCCTACCGCGCTCGTTGCTTTGCAAGGTCTGCGCGACACAGGGCAGGTCAAAGCGGGGCAAAAGGTTCTGATCAATGGAGCCTCCGGAGGCGTCGGGACATTTGCGGTACAGATCGCCAAGGCATTTGGCGCGGAGGTAACGGGCGTGTGCAGCACTAACAACATTGACCTGGTCCGATCGATCGGTGCCGACCACACGATTGACTATACGAAAGAGGATTACACAAAAGGCGAGCTGCGTTACGACGTAATCTACGATCTCGTGAACAACCATTCCTTCTCGGAACGCCGTCGCGTCCTCAAGCCGGGCGGCATTTGCGTGTTGGCCGGAATAGGCGGTTCAGGGATACACGAAGAAACGTTGCCGCGGGTAGTCGGCGTGTTCGCCGCCTCACTTCGCTCGAAGTTTGTCCACGAAAAATTTGTCACCTTTGGAGTTAGCTTTAACACCAAAGACCTCGGCATTCTTCGTGATTTAACAGCCAGCGGAAAGGTCGTGTCTGCTGTCACCAAGACCTACTCGCTTAGTGAAAGCGCCGCCGCCTACAAATATCTCTCAACTGGACACGCGCGCGGAAAAATCGTGATCACGGTGGAGTAATTTCATGAAGCTAAAACGATTATTAAAATGGACAGCGAGCGTGATTCTTCTCGCGCTCACGGTGTGTCTGTTCATCGCCTACTGGACTTCGACTAATGACTGCGAACGCCTCACCGCAACTTCGAACAATCCGATAAAAGCAATTGTGTCTTGCGAGTACGGCGTCGAAAACCTTCAGTTCCGAGAAATCGAAAAGCCGACGCCGGCTGATAATGAAGTTCTCGTCCGCGTCCGCGCGGCTTCAATCAATCCGGTCGACGGGCACATGATAAGAGACTCGTGGCTCGCGCGCGTCTTTAGCGGAATGCGCAAACCCAAGAACACGCGCTTCGGCACCGACTTCGCCGGTGTGGTCGAAGCAGTTGGGAAAAATGTCACCGACTTCAAGCCGGGCGACGAAGTGTTCGGCGCGAAGAACGGCGCGGTGGCGGAATACATTTGCGTCAAAGCCGATCGCGCAGTCGTGATGAAACCGAACAACATCACATTCGAGCAAGCAGGTTCGGTTGCGGTTGCCGCACTCACCGCGTTGCAGGGTTTGCGCGACAAAGGGCATATCCAGGCCGGACAAAAAGTTTTGATCAACGGTGCGTCGGGCGGCGTCGGAACGTTCGCCGTTCAAATCGCGAAAGCCTTCGGCGCGGAGGTCACGGCTGTTTGCAGCACGCGCCATGTCGATCTTGTGAAATCAATCGGGGCCGATCGCGTGATCGATTACACGAAAGAAGATTTCACCAAAACCGACCAGCATTACGACTTGATCTACGACTTGGTCGGAAATCACGGATTTTCAGAGCGCCGAAAAATTTTAACTCCGAACGGCATCTGCGTGCTCGCAGGAATCGGCGGAGCAGGAATTCATCCGGGAACGTTGGGGCGAATTGGCGGAAATTTCTGGAACGCTTTCTTATCAAACTTCACTCGTCAGAAGTTTGTCTTTTATATTGCGAAACTGACCAAGGACGATCTGAATGTCCTCCGCGAGCTGATGGACTCGGGCAAAGTCTCGCCGGTGATCGATCGGACTTACAAGTTGAGTGACACGCAAACAGCAGTTCGGTATTTGGAAGAAGGGCACGCCAGGGGAAAAGTAGTCATCACAATGGAATAAGCTATGAAACGTATCCTCAAGTGGGCATTCATCCTCATCGTCGTCGCACTCTTCGGTTGGTTCGAGTTCGCTTATTGGACTTCGACCAACGAGTGCGACCAGAAAAAAGCGCCGACTAATCCAATGACCGCCATCATCTACTGCAGCTACGGCGTCGCCAATCTCAAGCTGGAACAAATCGAAAAGCCAACGCCGGCCGATGATCAACTGCTGGTTCGGGTGAAAGCGGCGTCGATCAACCCGTACGATTGGCATTTCGTTGAAGGCACTCCCTACGTCATGCGGGGGATGATCGGGGGACTGCGAAAACCAAAAGACATCCGTTTGGGCGTCGATTTTGCGGGAACGGTTGAAGCTGTCGGCAAGAACGTGACCAAATTCAAGCCCGGGGATGAAGTCTTCGGTGGCCGAGGCGGTGCGTTGGCGCAATATGTTTGTCCACGCGAGAGCCGGGCAGTCGCGCTCAAGCCGGCCAGTGTGAGCTTCGAAGACGCCGCTTCGCTCAATATCGCCGGTCTGACGGCGTTACAGGGTGTTCGCGACAAAGGAAAAGTCCAAACCGGGCAAAAAGTTTTGATCAACGGCGCGTCCGGCGGCGTAGGCACATTCGCCGTCCAGATTGCAAAATCGTACGGCGCGGAAGTGACTGGCGTTTGCAGCACGCGAAATGTCGATCTTGTGAAATCGCTCGGTGCCGATCACGTGATCGATTACACGAAAGAAGATTTCACCAAGAGCGCTGAGCGCTATGACGTCATGCTCGACAACGTCGGCAATCATTCGCTCTCAGGATGCCGAGGCGTCTTAACTCCGAACGGCAAATACGTTCTCATCGGCGGCGGCAACGCGAACGAACAGGGTTTCCTTGGCGGTTTGGGCAAAGCGCTTTGGGCGATGGTGTATTCAAAGTTCGTCAAACAACCGATGGGCATGATGATGGCCGACGCCAACGGAAACGATCTCGCTGTTCTAGCGGACATGATGCAGAACGGAAAACTCAAAGCGGTCATCGACCGCACCTACAAATTGGCCGAGACCGCGGACGCGATCCGGTATCTCGAAGAGGGTCACGCCCGCGGGAAAGTGATTATCACAGTGGAGTAGCAGCTTTCGGCACTTGTCGATCTTGCGAAGTCGTGCGGATTGCGCAGTTTGATCTCCGCGCAATCCAAGATCCAAAGATGAAACTGTTATTGTTGGCGATGTTCTTGAGTTTGGCCGCAACCGCTTTCGGGCGGATCGGCGAAGATGAAAAACAAATCGAAGCCCGTTACGGCAAAGCGGGAAAGGATCTGGGCACCCATGGGGAGGTCCACGAAGTCGGCTACATCGCCAATGGATTCATGATTCTGGTCGATTACCTGAACGGAATCAGCCAGCGCGAAGGATTTACCAAGCCTGATACCTCGCCGCTCACCGAGCAGAACATCAAAGACATTCTCGAGATGAGCGCACCTCAAGGCGTATCGTGGCAGCAGGGCGAATCCAAGAGCAGCGACAAAGTCTGGAACCGCTCCGATCAGAAAGCCGTCGCGGTTTTACCCGCGATGGGAAAATTTCTTTTTATCCAGGACGTGAACTTCGTCCAACCCACCGACCAGAAGAAATAACGGTCAGTCCAGACGCTGGAGCGAAGGGATGCCGTAGTTTTCCTGGAGGTTCTGCGCTTCGGCGGCCACGTCTTTCGTGTCGAGCTCGATTTGTTTCGGGTCCTCTTCCGTTTCGATCTTGATGAAACCGCCTTCAATCGGCTGTTTGATCGCGTCGGCGAGATCGTTCAGCGATTTTATTTCGCGTCCGTTTACTTTCAGTACCGTGAGGTAGGAGAATTCGTCGTAGCCAATGGTGTTGTTCGCCGGAAGGACCTGGCTCAGGATCACGATGCGGCGATGTTCGCCCGGAAACAGCTCCGATTGAAATCGATCGAAATAAACGAAGCGCGGCGGCGCTTCGCGCTGCCAATTCGGTCCCCATTCCTTGAGATACTGGCGCGACAACTCCTGCAAAATCAGGCCGCCGAGCACCATGTATCTTGGCGCCTCATCGAGTAAATACGGCGGGCTCACATAATCTTTCGCGTCGCGATGCTCAAGTGTGACCTTGAGTTCCGTCGGCTTGCCTTCGCGCTGAATTTGAAATGGCAACACGTCTCCGGCGTAGGAATGCGCGCTGATTAAATTCGTAAACTCGATCTTGCCGTAAAGTGGATCGACATAGTTACCGTTTTCATCGATCTCGTGATTGCCGATCGACTTCACAATGTCGCCCGCTTTCATTCCCGCTTTCATCGCGGGCGTGTTCGGTTCGACGGCGGTCACATACACGCCGCCTTTACCGGTCTCGCCCGCGAAATTTCGCAGTTGCGGATCTTTGGTTGGAAAAAAGGAAAAACCGACCGCTGGAAATCCGCGATACTGTTGGCCTTCAGCTTCTTTGAGGAAGTGCGTGATGATCGGCGCCGGGATGGCATCGATCAGCTGCGACCGCGGATCGTAACGGAGAAGCAATCCGGCGAGCTTACTGTTTTTGACCAGCGGAATCGTGTAGCTGTTCTCGCGATATTGCATCGGCAAACTGATCCGGTAGGTCAGAAACTGGCCGACGTCGGCCGGATATTTCGTCATCTGAATCGTCGTGACCAAACCTTCCGTCGCGACGAGCGCTCCGGTCGGTTCCAACTGCCACGCCGCAATGCGATCGCCCACAACGGTGTCGCCGGCGATTTCGAGTGGTGAAATCCCTTCAAGAAAATTTTTATCCGCCGGCTCGAGCAACGCCAGATTCGCTTCGTAATCGATAACTTGAACATTCGCGGCAGTTTTCTCGCCGGATTCGGCGCGCTCCAGCTCCACGTAGTTTTGATTTGAAACGAGATCCGCTGTGACGAGGACGCGCCCTTTTGAAAGCACAGCGCCGAGCGCGCGTTTCGAAACCGGTGCTTTCTTTTGCCACGGCCGAAAATAATCGTAAGGCTGGCCGGTCACGTTCACGCGCACGAGCGAGAGCAATTTCTGCTTAACGTCTTTATTGCTCGGCGGCGGCGACGCTTCCTTTTTCGCGAAGACGCCGTTCGCTGCGATCAAAACAAAGCCGACTGTGACGATTAAACTTCGCATTGTTACAAATTTGTCTGCATCGCCGTCGTTTTTGCGCTCGGCTGCTCCTGGAGATTTTCTTCGCGGACGACGTTGTAACGCGTCCGGATCCGGTCGCGGGCGGCTTCGACCTGTTTCGGGTCGAGCACCAATGGCGGCCCATCACCGATCATGTTGATCACGAAACGGTCCGCCGGTTGGGCAAGCGTCTGCGCCAATTCGTCGAGCGTGCGAACTTTTTTGCCGTTGATGTCATCGACAATCCCGCCGCGATACGCCGACAGATACGTATTGATCGGGTCTGGCAAAATGTTCGTGAGCACGATCACGTCAGGATGTTCGAGATAAAGCTGATCGATCACGTAGAAATCGAAGAAGTGGCGAAGGCGCAGGTCCTGGGGTTGATAAGCTTCGAGCAAATCGAGCGATAGCGGCTGAAAGAGAAGTCCACCATAAACAACGTAACGCGGGCGCACATCGTACTTGTGGCTCTGCATCAAATATGGCGGCACCGTATCGAGCTGGACGCTTCCGCTAATCGGCTGTTTGTCGCGCCAGACGTCGAACTTGACCGCATCGCCTTTGAATTTTCGCTCGACCACTTCCGGCATCTCAACGTGTTCGCCTTCAAGATCGACATTGCCGTCGCTGGCGATTGGATGATTGTCGATCGAAAGCAAAACGTCGCCCGGCCGGAGAAGTTTGGCGCAAGGCCCGGCTGCGACCACTGTCTCAACCAACACTCCGCGACCGTCGTCCTTCAACCCGAGGTATCTCCGCTGCGCCGGGTTCTGTAATTTCGCGAAGGTGAGTCCAAGATCGACATAACCGTCGTAATGGCCGTCGCCGACGTCGTGGAGGAAGCGATTGATCACCGGTGTCGGAATCATGTAGGCAACGCCTTGCGCGATGTCGCCGCTGTAGCCTTGAAACGCGACGCCGATGACTTTGGTATTTTGCATCACCGGCCCGCCGCTGTTGCCGGGATTAATTTGCGCGCTGATCTGAATCGCGAGGTGCTGATCGATGGATGAATGGGTGTAAAGCTGGAAATCGATTCGCGAAACAATGCCGGTGGTGACGGACATGCGCTCGCCGCCGATTGGATAACCGTAAGCCGAAACAGTCGATTCGAGCTTCGGAATGCCGCCAAACTTCAGCGGCTGCATGTTTTTGTAGAAATTCGGCGAATCGACGCTGATCAACGCGAGATCGCAGTCGTGCGCCACGAATAGAACTTTCGCCGGGTATTTGTTCGGATCGCCGTCGCGCTCGACCGTGAGATAGCGGCTGTTGCTGACCACGTGCGCGTTCGTCATGATGCGATTGCCATCGATAACGAAGCCCGCACCGACTCCGCGGCCGAGCATGCCGGCATTCCACGGCGCGCGATAATCCGGAGCAACCTCAGTAGCGGTGATTCGCACCAAACTTTTTTCTACAGGCCCGTTTGGCTGCGGAGGAGTGATCGGCACCGGAACCGCGACGACGTTTTGCTGCGGCGTCGTCGGCTTTGGTCCTAACGGGCCCGCGGGTCCAGGAGGTTGCGCCTGTCCGGGAGCTTCTCCAACCGGTCCATTTGGCTGCGGTCGTTGTTCCGGCGGCGGCTGTTGTTGCACCGGTTGTTGGCCGAACGATGTCGATCTAACAAGCAGCAAAATAGAAATGAGAATGGGAACGCCCTTCATGCCGGAAAGTCTGCAAGATGAGACGATGTGACCGAAAAGCAACCGTTCAAATTCCCGCGCGCTCGAGCAGCGATTGCAAAACTGTTTCGGCCTCAAAAACTTCGCGCGCGATGCGTCGGGCCGCGCCGGAGTGTTTTTTGTAGTCGGAGTTGATCATTTTGACCGCCTCCGCTATGTCGCCGACTGAACGGAACGCGAGCAGTCCCGCCTCACCGCCGTAATTTTTTGTGAATCCTGTCTCCTGCGTGATCACCGGGCGGCCAGCAGCGAGATAACATGCGCTCCGATCGCTGAACCAACCGGTGTTGAGCCGGACGTATTGGTCTTTGGCGACGGTGAATTCGCCTTTCGAGCGCTGGATGTAATCGCGATAAAGCCAGTAATCGACACTCATTTGTAACGGTGAGACCAATCGCCAGCCGTTGCGTTCGAATTTTGTCCGCGCCCGCGTGTCCGAGATGTTCGTCGCAAGTTCGAAAGTTTCTCGCGCGTGTTTCGGCGCGGCGACGAAGCGCAGGAACTCGCGCGATTTGCTCCAAAGATATTTTCTGTTTCGCCAGCTGATGTCTTTCAAACCGCTCGTCGACCAATTCGCGATCGATGTGAAAACAGCGGCCTGCTTCGGCGCGCGACTCGTCTTCCACAAATCCGTCACGATCGGTTGGCGAGTGGCGTTCCACTTAAATCCGTGAAGCGGGACGGGAAAAGTTTTCGTGCCGACGTTCTCGCCAAAAGTAAACAGCGCGTGATGCCGGCGCAGATACTCTGCTGTCGATGTTACACCGTTGTCGATCTTGATTTGTTCAACGCCAGGATCGCTTTCGACATAAATGATCCGATTGGACTTGAGAAGGTCCTCATTGAATTCCTGCGTGCCGCAAATATTCAGGATTGCGTCTGCATCGCGGTAAAGCTGGCGAATTTTTGTCAGCGAAAGGCCCGCTGTTGGATTCTTTTTCACATAGCGCGCGCAATACGCCCAGCGATTCTCGAAATCGAATTCGCGCGCGAGTCGTCCGAGGATCTTGGCCGCGTAATCGAATTCTACATTTACTTCGAAGGTCTCGGGGTTGTAAGGAATGCGAGCAGAATCCTCGATGTAGTAGACCTCGTGACCTACCCGTTGCAGGCCGACGACGTAATGAATGTGCTGCCAAATGACACCGGCGATCGGCATTCCGCCCATGAAACCCATTACGACGATACGTTTTCGTTTCATGGGTGGGCGAGTGAGCGACTCACTCGAATTTCTTCACCGCGACGGCAGGGTTGCCGGCGACAATCGTGTTCGGCGGAATACTCTTTGTGACGACTGCTCCCGCAGCGACGACCGAGTTTTCGCCGATCGTCACGCCTTTCAAGATCACCGCGTTCATTCCAATCCAGACGTTGTCGCCAATTTTTACCGGCGCTGTTTTCAATTTCGGGCGCGGCGGACGGTCCTTGAAAAACGGGGCGAGCGCCTGAGAGTCGATCAAACGTTGGGCCGGTTCGAGCGGATGAAAATCGGAGTCGGCGATCCCGACGCCCCACGAAATCAAACAGTGCGATCCGATCTCGACTAATTCTTCGGCCATCACAATTGCGCCATTGAGGAGCGTGAAATCGCCCACAACGCAACGCCCGTCTTTCTGGATGGCAAACGAACATCCGGCGTAAACCGAGACGTGATCGCCGAAGACAACGGAGTGCGGCCGTTTGCTAATCAGCTTTTTAAAAACCTGCGCGCTTTCGCAATAAAATCCTTGGCCGAAATCGACGTTGGGCGGGATCGGTTCGGAATACCAGTCGCCCTCTACATGTCGATCTTGTTTGACGTTGCTCACGTTGGAAATTTGCCGGACGCGAACAGTTTCGCGTAAACACCGCCGCGCGCGAGCAATTCCGGGCCGCTGCCCTGTTCGACAATGCGGCCCCGCTCTACAACAACGATGCGATCGACGTCGTGAATCGTCGCAAGGCGATGCGTCGCGATCAAAGTCGTTCGGCCGCGCATCAAGTCCTTAATCGTTTCCATGATCGCTGCTTCGGTGGCCGGATCGAGCGCTGAAGTCGGTTCGTCTAGAAGCAACACCGGCGCGTTTTTCAAAAATGCGCGCGCAATTCCGATTCGTTGGCGCTGACCAACGCTCAACTGCTGGCCGCGTTCGCCGACCGTGCTCGCGTAGCCGTCCGGCATTTGCCGGATGAACTCGTCGGCCTGCGCGCGTTTCGCGGCGTCAATGATTTCTTCTTCAGTCGCTTCCGGCCGCCCGTAGGCAATGTTTTCGCGAACCGTTGTCGAAAACAAAAGCGTATCTTGAAGCACGATGCCGATCTGCTCGCGCAACGATTTCTTTTTGATTTCGCGCACGTCGCGGCCATCGAGCGTCACAAACCCGCTGCTAGGATCGTAAAATCGCGGGACCAAACTGAGGAGCGTGCTTTTTCCCGCGCCGGTGCCGCCGACGAGCGCAATAATCTGGTTCGATTCAATTCGAAGATCGACGTTGTGCAGCACCTCTCGACTTTCGGTGTAGCGAAAGTTCACGTCTTGGAATCCGATCTCGCCTTTGACTGTTTGGAGGTCGATCGCATTCGGCGAATCGACCACGTCGTCTTCGCGATCCAACACTTCGAAGCAGCGTCTCGCACCGGCGGTCGCGCCTTCCATTGCCCACGCCGTGTAGGTTAGCGATTCGATCGGTTGGTAGAGCATCAACAGGTAGGCGCTGAAAACCAAGAGCGTGCCAAGCGTGAGTGTGCCGGAGAGAACGTGGAGCGCGCCGACGTAATACATTGCGGCGGTGCCTAGCACCATTAGCGTGCTGATCACGAGCGCGCTGTTCACGTTCGTGAGCGTCAATCGAAGGTTCGCCTGCAAACTTTGCTCCGCGCGCTGGTGGAACTGCAGAACTTCGAATTCTTCGCGACCGAAGGCGTGCACCATGCGAATCGAACTCAGGCCTTCCTGCGCTTGCGCGAGCACGGCACTTTCCTGCTCCTGAATGGATGTCGATTGATTGCGGATCTGGCGCGCAAAAAAATAAATCGCGGCAATGATTAGCGGGACGATCGCGAGCGAGAGCAGCGTCAATTGCCAGTCGAGCTGGATCATGATCGTAAACGTGCCGATCAAAGTCACGACCGAGCCGAAAATCCCGGTGAATCCTTTGTTGTAAATCGTCTGGATCGATTGCGAATCGTAGGCGACGCGAAAGCTCGAATCGCTCGATCGGCGGACGTCGTGATATTTCAACGAGAGCGATTGAAGGTAGGCGTAAAGGTCAGTCCGTAATTTCAGCAGCGCCTGGAGGCCAATCTTCACGAGAAGATAATTTGAGAGCCAGTTCAGAATTCCCCAAAGAAACTGGATTACGACAAGCGCGAGGCAGAGAACAATCAAGGCTTGGGATTTAGGCTGAAGGAGCCAGTATTGACTCAGAAAATTGTTTCCAGCGCCTAGAACATTATCGACGATGATCTTAAACGGCCACGGCTTGAGCAAATTGAGCCCAACACCAATGAGCGACAAAACCAGTCCTACGATCGTCTGCGGAAGAAACGGTTGGTAGTAACGAAGGACGCGGCGGTAGATCGACATGTCGATTTTGGATTGCGGATTTTGGATTTTGGATTGAACTAGTCGCGCGCCCGCCAGACTAATCCGAAATCAAAAATCCAAAATCTAAAATTCGAAGGTGCATCATTTCATTCAAATGTGGTCGGAATGGGTCCTGACCGGCGGCTATCTCGGAATCATTGTTTTGATGGCGATCGGGAGCACGCCAGTCCCATTGCCGGCTGAAGTGGTTGTGCCGCCGGCGGCGTTTCTTGCAGCGCAGGGCCGGCTAAGTCTGGCTGGTGTGATCCTGGCCAGCACCTTGGGCGCGTATCTCGGAGCGGCGTTAATGTATTGGTTGTCACGTTGGTTGGGTCGACCGTTAGTCGTTAGGTTTGGCCGATTCATTCTATTTCCGCCTAAAAAATTGGAAGAGGCGGAGCATTGGCTCGCCCGATACGAAGCCGGCGGCATTTTCTTCTCCAGACTCTTGCCCGGCGTGCGCCACTTGATCTCAATCCCGGCTGGGATCGTGCGGATGAATTTCACCGTTTTCAGCGTGACGACGCTTCTGGGCTCCGCGATTTCGTGTGCGATCCTGGCATATCTTGGGGTGCGAGCGCAGCGCGTGGCGCCGGACTTATTGAAGGATCCGGAAGCGCTGGGTCAATTTATTCGTGGCCAATCGAAGTGGTTAATTCTAATCGTTCTGGCTTTTGCCGCGCTTTACATTCTGTCGATACGGCTCTCTAAGAAAAAATCTTAGAGCGCGGCAGAGTCCGCAAAAAAACTTTGAACGACCGGTTCGCTTTCGCGCGAACTAAGATTGAACACAGGCACCGAAGCTGCTGTCAAAAGAACAAACCAATGAAGAAAAACAGCCTGATCCTAAAGCCCCGTCCGAAACTTTCACTCGGCGATTTGATCTTCGCCGTTAGTTCCTGCACCAAAGATACGAAGGAGACGGTCGCCACTGTGGCTGATCTTCTCGGCAGCGGAAAAGTCCGACTCCAAAGCGACGGCAAATTTCTCCGCGCCAAGGTATGCTAATCTAAAAACAAACGAATTTCCCGAATCGCTCCGGTAGTTAGGCTGCCGGAGCGATTTTGTTTTCCGGCACAAAACACTTTCGCGTTCGGCGCACCAATCTATCTTGCGGCGTGATCGACCGTTATTCGCGGCCGCAGATGGCTAAGATCTGGGCCGACCAGCGAAAATTTGAGATTTGGCTTGAGATAGAAATTCTCGCCCTCGAGGCGATGGCCGAGCTCGGCCAGATTCCGCAACAAGACGCCGCCGAAATCCGTAAGAAGGCAAAGTTTTCGATTCCGGAGATCCTCGAGATCGAAAAACGGACGAACCATGACGTCATCGCGTTTCTCGAGAACGTCGCGTCGTACGTCGGTCCGGCTGCGCGCTGGATACATCAGGGGCTGACTTCATCCGACATTCTCGACACGACTTTGTCGGTCCAGCTGACCGAGTCGATTAACATTCTCGCCGACGATTTGAAACAAGTCCGAAAGGCGGTCGCGGCGCAGGCGCGTCGCCACAAAATGACGCCGATGATTGGCCGCAGTCACGGCGTTCACGCGGAGCCAATCACCTTCGGGTTAAAAATGGCGCTGATGTTCGATGAGTTCGGCCGCGCGGAAGAGCGACTCGCCCAAACCCGCGAGCGTGTTCGCGTCGGTAAAATCAGCGGCGCAGTCGGCACGCACGCACATGTCGATCCGAAAGTTGAGCGCGCCGTTTGCGAAAAGCTCGGCATCAAGCCGGCGACGCTGTCGACGCAGATTGTTCAACGTGATCGACACGCGGAGTTCATGACCACCTTGGCGGTGGTTGCTTCAAGCATCGATCGCTGGGCGACAGAATTTCGCCATCTACAGCGGACCGAAGTTTTGGAAGTCGAGGAATATTTTGGCGAAGGCCAGAAGGGGAGCTCGGCGATGCCGCACAAACGAAATCCAATTACCAGCGAACGACTATCGGGGCTGGCGCGCGTGATTCGTGGAAACGCGCTAGTCGCACTCGAGAACGTCGCGCTCTGGCATGAACGTGACATCAGTCACTCGAGCGCCGAGCGAATCATTCTGCCGGATTCATGTATCTTGATGGATTTCATGTTGAACGAGCTGCGCAATCTCGTCGAGCGGCTCCAAGTTTATCCAGAAAGGATGCAGCAAAATCTTGAGCTGACGAAAGGGCTCTACAACAGCCAATCGATTCTGCTCGCGCTTACTCGCGCCGGCGCCGAACGCAAAACCGCGTACGAAGCGGTGCAGCGCGCGGCGATGAAAACTTGGAAAGGCGAGGGGACATTTGCGGAGAACGTCAAGAAAGAGCCGGAAATCGCCGGAAAAATTTCCGCCGACGATATCAATCGCCTTTGCTCGCTCGATCCGCACCTGCGCCACGTGGGCGCGACATTCAAATCGCTCGGCTTGGATTAGGCGCCGCTCCTAACGAGCTGGACTGAGTAGTAGTTCACTGATTCGGCCCGAGTCATCGAGTTTCAAAACACGCATCTCGAACTTCGCAGCCGTTTGCTCCGGAGCTTTTGGATTTAGCGTCACGCGGACAGCGTTCGTGTTCCAATTCAGAATCAACTGCGCAACCTGAAAACTCGCCGACAACTCAACCGCATCCAATTCGAGATGCGCAAACAATTCCATGGTCATCGGCGTCGTTCCGGCCGGAGTCAGTTGAACGCGCGCGCGGGTTTCGTTTGGAATCAAGGCGACGCCGCCAATTTCGAAGGCCGTCCGCGTCTGTGCCCGCTGAAACGGTTTTGCCGTTGGGATCAGGCGCATCGTTGAGATTCGGCCTTCACCATGCATTTTGATTGGTCCCAACTGGAAGCCGAGCTCGGTTGGAATCGCGCTGCGCGCGCTTGCTGATTCCAATCGCAGCGAACCGATCATCGATGATGGTCGCGCGCGGATCGCGCCCATTTGCAACTGCGAAGTGAGCTGCATCGAAAGGACCTCGAGAAAGATTCCGAGAATGGCGGCATTGCCATCGGTCGGCGCGACTCGAACAGCCGTCGGCGCGGTCGGGGCGTGTCGCTCGATGTGAGATTGAAGCGGCGCCAACGTCGGCGCGACATGCAGTCGCGGTGTCGGCTCAACCGCGATTTTCTTTTGCGGAGGAGGAGGCGACGGGCGTGATCGCGCGGGCGATGGCGGAGGAATCGTCGGCCGCGCAGTTGGTGGCTGCGCCGCTGCAACGGGTTCGGGTTCAACCACGAGAGCCGGCGGCTCGACTCGCGCTTCTTCGATTTGTTTCTCGAACTGATGCTCGGTCGCAATTGTGCGCCGGACAAGATCGACAAGAGCATCGGAGAGAAACGGCTTCTCGATTGTTGCCACGACGTTCGGAAATCGCGCTGCCGTCGCATTCATCTGCTGAACGTGGCCGGACATCATGAGCACCGGCACGTTTGCGGTCCGTTCGTTCTGCAACAGCCGACGGCAGAGTTCGTCGCCGTTAAAATCGGGAAGATTGTAATCCAGGAGCACGAGATCTGGCTGGACTTGCTCAATCTTCCGCAGCCCCTCGGTCGCGTTCTGCGCGGTTGTGAGTTGCCAGTTCGGTTCGGTCGTTGCCAACACGTCCTCGACAAAAATTAAGAGCATCTCTGTGTCGTCGATGACGACGATTTTCTTTCCGGTTTTTGGGGCAGGAGTCGGCGGCGGCGGCGCTAGAGCAGAAATCTCCGGCTGCTCGGCAATCAACGCTTCGACCACGATCGCCGGCCAACTCGCACCGATGGTTCGTCTCGCTGAGCCCGCGATCTTTCTTTCGGTCACGTGCGTTTTCGGCCAGCTCAAAATTTCGGCGAGGGCATCCTCACCTTTTAACTTGCCGGTTTCAGCGTGAGAGACTTCGCCTGCTGCAACCTGAATCTCGCCGGTCCGCGCGCGTGACCGGACTTCAAGGACAACGCTGGCTCTGGCTGCGCATTGCAACAGCACGAGATCGATCGCTCCGAGCGTGCGCAAAGTTCCGCGAGATTCGGAGTCCGGCCACGGACCGACCAGCGCCTGTACTGCCGCGCCGAACACAGTTAAATCGAACGGCTTCTCAATGAACTGGAACGCTCCTGAAGACTCTCGCGCTGCCGTGATTTCGGGCGGAATCGCGCCGCCGACTACTAATGCGCGCAAGCCACGATGCGAATCACGAAGTTCTTCGAGAAAATCCGTTAATCCCTTCCACGGAGGATCGACATCGAAAATGAAAACCTCTGGAGCAAAATCATCGGTGAATTTTTTGAGCTCTTGGATCGAGCGTGCGACGGCAACGTTGTGTCGCGGAGCGAATTTTTTTAGCGCCGATCCAATCGCAGCACCAAGCGCGTCGTACCCCTCAAGCAGGACGATGCTTGGTTGCGACGCAGCTGTGCTGGTGGATTTGGAACGAGCAGGCACCTGAGTAAGCCCTTAAAATGTTTAGCGTACGACAAAGTTAAAGCGCTGGTCAAAGGGAAGGTCCGAGCCGGATTGGCGGTAGGCGGCACCCGCGCCTATTCGTAGCGCAACGCCTCGATCGGGTCGAGGCTGGCGGCGCGATAGGCGGGATACAGACCGAACCCGATTCCGATTGCCGAACACACGAGCAAACCGGCAATCGCCCAGCCGTATGGAAAAATCAGGTCGACTTTTAGCCAGGCCGCCAGCATGTCGCCGACGATAATCCCGAGCACAATTCCCAAAACGCCGCCGGCTTCGGAAATGAAAACCGCTTCCGTCAAAAATTGTCGCAAGATGTCCTTGCTCCGTGCACCGATCGACTTTCGAACGCCGATTTCCTTTGTTCGTTCCGTCACGCTCACGAGCATGATGTTCATGATTCCAATGCCGGCGGCTACAAGCGCGATGAAACTAATCACAAACGCGCCAACGCGCACCACGCCCGCGACGGATACGAACGCGCTCTTGAGCGAGTCGTTCGAATAAATCTCGAAATCGTTTTCTTGATCGGCGCGCAAGCCGCGCGCGATCCGCATCGCGCCGACCGCTTTGTCGAACGTAGCATTGTAGGTTTCCGCGGAAGGGGCCTGCGTCGCAATGTTCACTGTTCGCTGCGCTGACCCGAAGTCTTCAAAGAATCGCGAGATCGGCATGACGCAGAGATTGTCCTGGCTCTGACCGAACGCCGTGCCTTTTTCCGTCAACACGCCAATGATCGTGTAGGTGTGGCCGCTCATGCGGATCGTTTTGCCGATCGGCGTTTCATGCGGAAACAGCCGGTTCTCGATCATTTTGCCGACCACGATGACGTTCCGCGCAAGATCGACATCCTCGTCCGTTAAATTTCGGCCATAGCCGAGAGTGTAAGCGTTCGCGATCAGAAAGCTGCGATTCGTGCCGACCAACAGTAGACTCGGAGTCGTTTTGACGCCGTTGTAAACCGCCTGGCCTTTCACTTCGTAGCCGAAGCATTTCAACGCGATCTCGCGCACCTGGCCCTCCATCAGTTTCGCGTAATGGAGCGCTTGCAGATAGGTGATGTTGCGCCGGTTCTGATATTTCTTCTTCACCTCACCGCTCGCGCTCATGTTCGCCGGCAATTTCGCGAACTGAAAAATGTTCGAGCCAAGAAAGCTGATTCCATTCTCAATGGAGTTTTGAAGAGCGCCAATTGCGGTCATGACCGAGATCACGGAGAACACGCCGATGGTGATGCCGATCATCGTCAAACCCGAGCGCAGTTTGTTCACGCCCAGCGAGCCAAGCGCCATCGTGATGATCTCGCCAAATTGCATGACTATTCGTAACGAAGCGCCGCGACTGGATCCAAGCGCGACGCGGTCCATGCCGGCGCGAACCCGGAGATCAAACCGGTGAGCACCGACACAATCATGCTGGCGACGACCAGGCCGACCGAAAACTGAATTGGAAACGACGGAAACGCCTTCCCAATTCCAAAGCAGAGAAAATACGCGAAAACCAGTCCGATAAATCCTCCGAGCAGGCAAAGCGCGGTCGATTCGATCAAGAACTGCAAGAGAATTGTGCGCCGGCGCGCGCCGAGCGCCTTGCGAGTTCCAATTTCTTTCGTCCGCTCTTTCACGCTAACAAAGGTGATGTTCATGATGCCGATTGCGCCGACAAACAACGACAAGCCGGTGATGAACAATCCGGCGATGGCGATCGTGTTTTTCACCGGGTCGAGCGTGCTCTTAAACGCTTGTTGCTCGTTGATCGAGAAGTCGTCCTTCTTTTCTGGCGACAAACCGCGCAGGCGCCGCATAATTCCGATCAGCTCGTCTTTTGCTTCCGCGAGTTTCTTTTTGTCTTTCACTTTCACGCGCACGTCGGACTCGACTGTCGCGCCGTTTGGCCGCACATCGGACGCGCTTTTCGAGCTGAAGTATTTATTAAACGTCGTCAGCGGGACCGCGACCATCGAGTCCCAGCTGAACAGTCCAAGAAACGTGCCCTGCCGCGCATTCACTCCGATCACTTTGAAATGTTGGCCGTTGATCAACACCAACTTGTCGATCGGGCTCTCTGATGGGAACAGCGCGTCCGCCACATCGTAGCCGATTACCACGACCTGCGCCCCTTCGCGCGATTCGACTTCGTTGAAGAAGCGACCTTCTTTGCAATCGATTGTCGATGTCACCGTGAAATCGGACGTCGTCCCGAGCGTGAAAACATTGTCCACTTGATTGCCGCTGTACTTGATTGAGCGCATCAAGCTCGAAGTCGGTACGGACACAATGAGGTTTGAATTCGGTGCGCCGGCGATAATCCGGTTGATCTTCTCGGCGTATTCCGTCTCGATTTTTTTCCGATCGCGGTAATTCCACCAATCGTCCACCGGCTTCCACGGCCACTGTGTCACGTACAGAACGTCGTCGCCGAGAACAGACATGCTTTTGTCGAAGCCGATCGAGATTCCGCTGATCGCGGTTCCCATCAACGTCACTGCAACGATTCCGATAATCACTCCGAGCGCAGTGAGCGTGGAACGCGTCATATTCGAGCGCATCTGTGCTGCTGCGATTTTCCAACTTTCTTCGAGCTCGTAGAGAAAGCGCTTCATGTCGATCAAGTTGCAGCGATCGCGGTATCGAGCTCGGGGATAAATCCAGCGTGGTCCATCTCGATCAACCCATCGCGAAGATGAATTGTGCGGCGCGCGTGCGCGGCGATGTCGCGCTCGTGCGTGACCAAAATGATCGTGTTGCCGCGCTGATAAAGATCTTCCAGCAACGTCATGATCTCATCGCCTGTCTTGGAATCGAGATTGCCCGTCGGTTCGTCGGCCAAAATGATCGATGGATTGTTCACGAGAGCGCGCGCGATCGCCACGCGCTGGCGCTGGCCACCCGACAATTCGTTAGGCTTATGATGAATGCGATCGGCGAGCCCGACGTCCGTCAATGCCTCCGTCGCGCGCTCTTTTCGATGTTCCGGGTCCATTCCCGCGTAAATCAGCGGCAGCTCCACGTTGCGCAATGCATCAGCGCGCGGGAGCAGATTAAATGTTTGGAAAACGAAACCGATCTCGCGATTACGGATCGCCGCGAGCTCATCATCGTCCATCTCCTTCACGTTGCGGCCGTTGAACTCGTACCGTCCCGATGACGGCGTATCGAGGCAGCCGAGCATGTTCATCAAAGTGGATTTGCCGCTGCCGCTCGGGCCCATGACCGCAAGATATTCGTTGCGCCGGATCTGCAGCGTCACGGCGCGCAAAGCGTGCACGATCTCTTCACCCATCACGTAATCTTTCGTGATGTTTTCGATGTCGATGACGACGGCGCCCGCTGGTCTAACTGATTGCCGTCCGTCCATCGCTAGATCGACATCTACTTCGAAGCTTCTTTGTCGTAAGTGACTTTGGCGCCGTCTTTCAGCTTGCGACTGATCGCGCTGTAGCTGCCCGAAATAACTTCGTCGCCAGCTTGGACTCCGCTTTTAATTTCCATGTAAGTGTCGTCGGAGATTCCGGTGGTCACCTTAACGGATTGCGCTTTGCCGCCCTTTTTCAGGAAAACCACCTTCACCAGTTTTTCGCGTTCCTCCTTCTGTGCCGCCTTCTCCTGTCGTTCGTTCACGTAATCGGCGTTGTTATCGCCTTTGTCGCGCGCGCTTGCCTTCAGTTTTCGCTTTTCGATTTCCTCCGGGCTCAAGTTACTCTCGCCAGTACGAATGGTGACAGCCTGCATCGGCACCGCGACGGCATCTTTCACCATGTTGGTTTCGATGTCGGCGGTACAGCTTAGCCCTGGCTTGAACGGCACGTTGTGATCATCGATTCGCACCTTCACCTGGAAATTCGTGACTTCTTCCTGCGTGCCGGCTCCAGTCGTCGAGCCTGTGTTCGCGATCTGATAAACGGTGCCGTGAAATTTGCGATCGCCGTAGGCGTCGATTTTAATATTCGCTTTATCGCCGACTTTCACGTTCACGACGTCGTTCTCGTTTACATCGACACGCGCTTCCATGTGATTGAGGTCGGCAACACGCATGACTTCGGTGCCTGCGAATTGGCCGGTCGCAACGATGCGTTCGCCGAGTTTGCTGTTTAAGATCGTAACCGTTCCGTCGATCGGCGAGTAAACGGTCGTTTTGGAAAGTTGATCGCGCGCCTGGCTCGAACCCGCTTCGGCTCGCTCGATTTCGTGCAGCGAACTTTCGTAAGTGTTTTTCGCGACATCCGCCGCCGCTTGCGCCGAGTTATACTCCTGGATCGAGATTGTCTTTTTGGCGTACATCTCGTCGGCGCGCTTCAAATCCTGATCCGTCTTCAACATCGTCGCCTTCTGTTGAAGATTCGTCGCCTTTGCCGAGCTGATCGCCGCTTCCTGCTGTTCGAGCAACGCTTTGTAAGAATCCGGCTTAATTTTCACGAGCAGGTTGCCCTTTTTCACTTTCATGCCGTCTTCCACCGGCAGTTCAATGATTTCGCCGGCCACTTCGGGTGAAATCTTTACTTCGGTCTCCGGTTGAATTTTTCCTGTCGCCGAAACCGTTTGCAGGATTGTCTTGCGCACGGCCTTTTCCGTCGTCACAGGGATTGGCTTCTCCCGTTTCGAGAGAGCGATCGATACAACCAGCCACAACACGAAAAACCCCGTCGCACCCCAAATGATTTGCTTCCGGCGTCGCGCGCGGTGTTTGCGCGCCGCCTGCGGCGAGGTATCCGGGGTGGTCAAGGTTTGGTGCATGGCGACCCAGGGAGCGGGACGTCGGAAATTACCTCACTTTAGACCTTTTCCAACGAAACCCGTTCACAAGATCTCCAGTGAGATGCGACGGCGGCGGCGTTTAGATTCAACAACTTGCGGCCGAACTAAGGGACCGGTGCTCGATCTGCTGGATTGCCCAATGTGCGTGTTCAGCGATTAGCGGCTCGTCGTCCCGTGCGGCCCGTTCCAGCGCCGGCAAATCGTCGCTCGTCCCAAGATTTCCGAGCGCAACACAGACATTGCGCAAAAATCCGCGGCGCTTGATCCGTTTGATCGGCGAATCCCGAAACAAATTGCGAAACTCAGTTTCGCTGAGCGCCAGATAATCGCGCAGCGAAAACTCAGTTGTCGATTTTCGGGCCGCGAATGCACTCTCCCGTGAGACTTTCGCGAACCGGTTCCACGGACACGCATCGAGACAATCATCGCACCCAAAAATGCGGTCGCCGATTAACGCTCGCAGTTCGATCGGGATAGAGCTCTTGAGTTCGATCGTCAGATACGAAATGCAGCGGCGCGCATCTAATTTGTGCGGTGCAGTGATCGCGCCGGTCGGACATGCTTTGATGCAACGCTCGCACGTTCCGCAGCGCTCGCGCGCGGGCGCGTCCGTCGGAAGCTCCAGTGTTGTCAGAATTTCGGCGAGAAAAAACCAAGTGCCGAGCTTCTCGTTGATTAACATTGTGCTCTTGCCATGCCAGCCGATTCCGGCGCTCGCGGCATGGTCGCGTTCCAAAATTGGGCCCGTATCGACGTAGCACTTTTGCGTTCCGCCGAACTCGCGCAGGAAGTTGTCGATCTTGCGCAACTTCGCTTCGATCACGTCGTGATAATCATCGCCCCATGCGTAGCGCGCGATGCGCCCGCGCAGTCCAGGTTTTTCGGCCCCGGCTAATCGCCACTCCGGCTCGGAGTGAAAATAATTCAACGCCAAAACGATGATCGATTTGGCGTCCGGCAAAATTTGGTTCGGATCGCGGCGTTTCTCATCGCCGCGCGCCATATAGGTCATCTCACCGTGTGCGCCTTTGTCGAGCCATTCGCCAAACTCCTCTGCGTGGGTTGGGGGAGAACACGCGGCGATTCGGCATGAATCAAATCCGAGCTCGCGCGCAAGATCGACAAGCTGCGTTTTCACTTCGGTTGTCATCGCGCCGCCGCCGCCGTCAGGTGACTCAAGATCGCATCGGCGACTTCATCATGGCTTTTCTGCGCTGTATCGATTCGGAAATCGGCGGCCGCCGCGTAAAGGTCTTCGCGTTGCCGCAACAATTCGGAAAAAACCGCGCGTGGATTTTCATTTTGCAGCAGCGGACGTTCGTTTCGCCGCGACGCTCGTTCGAACAGGGTTCCTTCATCCGCCCTCAGCCAGAAGACCGTTCCGAGCTTTTTCAGAAAATCGACATTTTCACGCCGAATGACCACTCCGCCGCCGGTGGTGACGATTGTCGGGCGATCCGGCGCCAGTGTGCGAAGCACGTCTGTTTCAGCGTCTCGGAATTTATCTTCGCCGTGCGTTTTGAAGATCTCTGGGACCGACATTCCAAATTGCGCCGCGATCAATTCGTCCGTATCAACGCAGGCCAGCCCGGTTCGCCGTTGCAAAGCGCGACCGACGGAAGACTTCCCGGCGCCCATCATCCCAATCAACACGATCGATTTTGTCACACCCACCGCGCAATATGCCGCCAGAAACGCGAGTTGAAAAGAAGTTGCGACGAATCGATGGCCGACCAAACTCCGATATGGCTGAATCGAAATCTTTGGTGGCGGTCGTAATGGGGAGCAAGTCCGATTGGGAGACCATGCGTCACGCCGTCGAAACACTCGATGAGCTCGGTGTGCCGAACGAAGCGCACGTGCTTTCGGCGCATCGCACGCCCGAACAAACAACCGATTTCGCGCGCAAAGCAGCCGAGCGCGGCGTGCGCGTCATCATCGCGGGCGCCGGCGGCGCAGCGCATTTGGCAGGCGTGATTGCGGCGCACACGGTGTTGCCGGTTCTCGGAGTTCCGATTCAATCGAAGCTGCAGGGTCTCGATTCGCTTTTGTCGACCGCGCAGATGCCCGCCGGCATTCCGGTCGGCACGTTGGCAATTGGTGATGCTGGTGCGAAGAACGCGGCACTGCTGGCCGTGGCCATTCTTGCCACCACTGACAAAAAACTTCGGCAGAAGCTGGAAGCGTTTCGCAAAAAACAATCCGATAGCGTCCTCTCCGCGAAACTGCCGAAGTGAAAACGGAGATTTCAACCGACCGCAACGCGGCGGTTGAATTGCTGCGCAAAGGCGAAATCGTCGCGCTGCCGACCGAAACCGTCTACGGACTCGCCGCTGACGCGCTTAATCCGATCGGCGTTGCGAAAATTTTCGAAGTGAAAGGACGTCCGCGTTTTGATCCGCTGATCGTTCATCTTCCCGACCGTGATTGGCTGGAGAAAGTTGTCGATCTTCTAGAGAAAGATCGACAACTGGTTTCGCAGCTGGCCAAAGAATTTTGGCCGGGACCGTTTACGATTGTTTTGCCGCGCAAAATAATCGTCCCCGAAATCGTCACTGCTGGACTCGATACGGTCGCGGTCCGGATCAGCGGGCATCCGGCGTTTGCCGAAATCGTTCGCGCGTTCGGCGCGCCTTTGGCTGCGCCGAGCGCGAATCGATTCGGACGGATCAGTCCGACCACCGCTCAGCACGTCTTTGACGAGTTGAGCGGTCGCGTCCCGCTGATCATCGACGGCGGCCCAACGCCCCACGGAATCGAATCGACCATCGTTGGCGTCCGCGACGGCAAGATCGATATCTTGCGCCGCGGACCGATTACATCGGAGCAATTAGCGGGATTCGGAAGAGTCGAGATCGCAACTGATCAGAAAGAAGTTTCCGCCCCGGGACAATTACCGTCGCACTACGCGCCGAAAACGCCGCTGCGGCTCGTCGATGATCTGGAATCATTCGAATCAACCAAACGATGCGCACTGCTCGCCTGGAATCCGGTTCAACGAGACGATCGATTTGTCGCAATTCGAAATCTGAGCGAGCGACAAGATTTGCGCGAGGCGGCCGCGAATTTGTTTCGCTATTTGCGCGAGCTCGACGAGCTCGATATCGATCTTATCGTTGCAGAACGAGTTCCTCAGCAGGGACTCGGCGCTGCGATTTCGGATCGGTTGCAGCGCGCGTCTCACGCTTAGGATCAAAGGCGAGCGCGGCCTCAATAAATCCGCGGAAAAGCGGATGCGGTTTGTTCGGCTTACTTTGAAACTCAGGGTGATACTGGCAGCCGATAAAATATGGATGATCGCGAAGCTCGATCAATTCGGCGAGTGTTCCGTCCGGCGACGTTCCTGAAATGATGAAACCTTTCTCCGCCATCTTTTCTCGATACTTCATGTTGAACTCGTAGCGGTGGCGATGCCGCTCCATCACGCCGTTCGCACCGTAGATTTTTTCGGCGAGCGTTCCTTTTGCGATTTTCGTCGGCCATGTGCCCAATCGCATGCTTGCACCTTTGCTGTGAATTTTTTGCCGTTGCTCTTCGAGCAATGAAATCACCGGGTCCGGCGTTTCCGGATCGAACTCGGTGCTGTTCGCTTTTGCAAATCCGCAAACGTCGCGCGCGAATTCTATCGTCGCGACCTGCATTCCCAAACAAAGTCCGAGGTAGGGAATCCCATGCTCGCGCGCGTATTTCGCGGCTTTGATTTTTCCTTCGACGCAGTTTTTCGCCAACGCGATCCTGCAACGATTCCGCATCGACCAGCTTCAACTCGATTCCGCAATCTTCGCTCGCGGCCGCGTGGGTGAGCGATTCGTAAATGCTCTTGTACGCGTCCTGCAGATGAATGTATTTCCCGACAACCGCGATCTTGACGCGCTTTTGTGGACTCACGACGCAATCGACAAATTTCTTCCAACTCGTCAGGTCCGGCTCCGGAGTTTTCAACTGAAGCAAATCGCAGACGAGCTTGTCCAAACCTTCGGCGTGCAACATCAGCGGCACTTCGTAAATAGTGTGCTCGACATCCTGCGCCTCGATCACCGCCTTCTCGGAAACGCTGCAAAACATCGACAACTTCTGCCGCAATTCGCGGTCGATCGGTTTTTCGCTTCGGCAAATAAGAACCTGCGGTTGCAAACCGATCTCGCGCAATTTCGCGACGCTTTGCTGCGTCGGTTTCGTTTTTAACTCGGCCGCCGCTTTGATGTACGGGACGAGCGTCACGTGCACGTTCACGACGTTCTGAGTGCCCACCTCGAGAATGAATTGCCGAATCGCTTCCAAAAACGGCAGACCTTCGATGTCCCCGGTCGTTCCACCGATCTCCGTAATCACGACGTCATATTTCGATTCGTCGGAGATCTCGCGGATGCGATCTTTGATCTCATCGGTCACGTGCGGAATCACCTGCACGGTTTTGCCGAGATAATCGCCACGGCGCTCCTTCAGGATTACCGATTCGTAAACCTGGCCGCTCGTCAGATTGTTGTGGCGCGAGAGAACGCAATTGGTGAACCGCTCGTAATGGCCGAGGTCGAGATCGGTCTCGGCGCCGTCGTTCAGCACATAAACTTCGCCGTGCTGGAACGGATTCATAGTTCCAGGATCGACATTGAGATAGGGATCGAACTTCTGGAGGACGACACGCAGTCCGCGCGCTTCGAGCAATGTTCCGAGAGAAGCGGCCGCGAGCCCTTTGCCTAGCGAACTGACGACACCGCCGGTGACGAAAATGTATTTCATCGGGAGGTTCTCCTCCGTTTTGCGAGAAACTTTCGCTCGAGCGCTCTTGCGTCTGCCGGCGTGTCTACGCCAGGCGATCCATGTTTCGTGAGAAGCACATGAACCTTTACACCATTTTCGAGCGGGCGCAATTGCTCGAGCGATTCCGCGCGCTCCAACGGCGTCGGTTTCCATTTCACGAAATCGAGGAGCGCTTTGCGCCGAAATCCGTAGATCCCCTGATGCCGTAAATACTTGATCGGCGCCGAGCGATTGCGCGGGAAGGGGATGGCGTAGCGCGAAAAGTAGATCGCATTGTTGTCGCGATCGACAATTACTTTTACTTGGTGAGGCGACGCAGCGTCGGCGGCGTTCTCGAACGGATGCGCGGCAGTGACGATGTCGATCTTCGGATTCGCTCGAAGCGTATTGACGAAGCGATCCAGGAGCGCGGGCTCGGTCAGCGGTTCGTCTCCCTGGATGTTGAGGATGAATTCGAAAGCGGCCGTTTTGCGGACGACCTCGGCGATGCGATCGGTGCCGCTTTGATGCCTTTTCGAGGTCATCGCGACCTCGGCGCCCCAATCGAAGGCGGCTTTCGCGATGCGCATATCGTCCGTAGCGATGATCACCGCATCCAATGTCTTCGCGCGGCAACAGCGTTCCCAAACGCGCCGGAGAAGAGGTTTGTTTGCAATGAGATGCAGTGGTTTTCCCGGAAATCGCGTTGAACTCCAACGCGCCGGAATGATGCCGACTGCCTTACTCATTTGCGCCTTTCAAGATGATTTCGGCCGCTGCTGGCAGGTTTTCCGCCACCCAATCGGCACGGCTGCCGTCGGTCATTTTGTCGAATCCGGTGCGAACGCGAATGGCCCGGACGCCGGCGTTGTGCGCGCATTCGGCGTCGATCTCCTTGTCGCCGATCAAAAACGATCGGGAAAGATCGACATCGTGATCGCGTGCTGCTTGGAGAACCATTCCAGGCGCGGGCTTTCGGCATTTGGAAAGCTGGCCAGGCGCATCTGGGCAAAAGTAGGTGGCGTCGATTAATCCATTGCCGAGCTGACGCGAAACCTCGGATTCAACTGCGCGATATTGTTCTTCACTAAAAAAACCTCGCCCGATTCCGCTTTGATTTGTGATCACGATAATCCTGAATCCGGCGTCTTTGAGCCGGCGCAAAGCTGCAGCCGCACCGTCGAATGCTTTTACCTGGCTTGGATGTGAACAGTAATCTGCGTCGTGCATGAGTGTTCCGTCGCGATCGACAAAAACGGCAGGCGACTTCGAATTAGTCGAAGTCATGTTCGAAACTGGTGATCAGTTCGTCGCGCGTGACAGTGGCGGTTCCAAGTTTGCCAACGACAACCGCGCTCGCATGGTTCGCGATCAACGCAGCTTCGAGCGGCGTTGCGTTGGCCGCGAGGGCAAGGGTGAACATCGCAATCGCGGTGTCGCCCGCGCCGGAGACATCGAACACGTCGCGCGCCTTAGTCGGAATGTGATGGGGATGTTTGCCTTTCTCGAAAAACATCACGCCGTGTTCACCGAGCGTGACCAGAACATATTGTGTGTTCCATTTCCGGAGCAGCTCTTTTCCCGCTCGAACAAGATCGACATCCTTCTTCGGCGGAAGATCGGCGTCGCGATTTGGAATGCCGGCGGCGAGAAACGCTTCGGCACGATTCGGTTTGACGGCTGTCATTCCGGTCCAGTCGATCAAATTGTGCGGGTTCGGGTCGGCGGTCACTATCTTCTTGGCGGCGCGCGCGTCTCGCGCGATTTGCGCGACTAGTTCTCGCGCCAAAAAGCCCTTGCCATAGTCTTCGAAGATGATCGCGTCGGTGCTCGGCAATCGTTTGCGCACCGTCGCGACCACGTTGGCGATTTGTTTGGCCGACGGCGCGGCAATTTTCTCACGATCGACGCGCACGACCTGTTGATGGCGCGCGATGATTCTCGTCTTCACGATCGTTCGGAATTTTTCGTCCTGGAGCGCATCCGAGATGTCGATCTTGCACTTGGCCAGCAACTCTCGCAGCTGTTGAGCTTCTCGATCTTTTCCGATGAGGCCAACGATCGAAACGCGGTCGCAAAATTCGCGCAAATTGCGCGCGACGTTCGCCGCCCCTCCGGGAAAGAAACTTTCGCCGGTGACTTCAACCACGGGCACGGGCGCTTCCGGCGAGATCCGGCCGACTTTGCCCCAGACGAATTCGTCGAGCATCAGGTCGCCGATTACCAGGATGCGCTTGGATGCGGCGCGGTCGAGGATTTGACGAAGCCTTTTTAAGTCCATAACCAGGAGCAGAGGCGAAGTGGAGCCAAAAGAGGTTGACGGAAGCCGATCCAAATTGTTAGCCGCAGGTATTTGTGTGGGAGCAAGGTTCTGCTTACAATGGCCTACTTAATCCTGAATACTAAGCCGAAATCAACAGTCGAAGCTGCCGATGATTGCCTTTTCTAAAACTTTGAAGATCACCGCGAGCGTGTTCCTTGGGGCAACGCTCTGCGTTCATGCCACTCAGGCCCCGCAAAGAATCGACGTCGGCAAGATGTCGAAAAACGTCGAGAACGTGGTGGTGCCGCTGCCGAATGAGATCTTTGGCGCGCTCAACAAGCTCGGCTCGGTGAATTGGCGCGAATATGTGCGCACCGAGAAGAGCAGTAACTTCAAGGAGCGTCCGCGGATTGCCCTGCTTCTCGGAACCGTGATTGCGGACGGCTTCGTCGCTGTTCAAGCCGAAGATGCGCCGGCGGTAAAAGAGATCGGCCAGCGGGTCTTGAATTTGTCGAAGGCCATCGGCGTTGGCAATTCGATCACCCCTCACGCAAAGGCGATCACCGAAGCGGCCGACAAGCGCAAATGGGAAGAAGTTCGCCAGGAGCTCGACCGCACGCAAAGCAGCGTGCAAGCGGCAATGAATGAAGTGCACGACGAGAAATTGTCGCAACTCGTCAGTCTGGGCGGCTGGTTGCGCGGCACTCAAGTCCTGACCTCGGTTGTAACAAAACATTTTTCGGCGGACGGCGCCGAGCTTCTGCATCAACCCGATCTGCTGGTCCATTTTCAAACGCAGCTTCAGGGCATGCCGGAATACAATCTGCCGATCGTTCGAGAGATTCAGGACGCGCTCGGCCAGGTCAAACCGCTGGTCGATGTTGGCTCGAGTCGCATCTCGGCGGATTCGGTGCGCAAGATCAACGACATTACAACGAAGCTCGATAACGGAATCGTGATCAAACAGTGACCTCCTTCCAATGAAGCACTTCACGAAATTCACGTTGTGGATCAGCTTGTTGGTTTGCATTGCGTTGCCTCATGGCGTCGCCGGCTCGGTGGACGATGCTCAATCGTTCGCGCTTCAGGCAGCGGAGCCGTACGTGAAAGAAGGGTTCCAAGTCCGCGAGGATTATTGGGGTGGTGATCTCGGCGCGGGCGAGAAGAAAGCCGTGCGCCAGCAATTGTTCAAAGGAAACGAATATTGGTTCTGGCTCGGCACCGAAGTCGAACGCGCGAAGGTCTCCGTCCACATTTACGACTCGGAAGGAAAACTCGCCGAGCAACAGGACAGTTGGGAAAAAGGACACTTCGCGGCGGCGCATGTGATTCCGAAAGCGACGAGCAGTTATTTCATCATTGTCGCGGTCGAAGAATCGCCCGAAGAGCGCACGCATTGGGCGCTCGTTTACGGCTTCCGTTAATCACGAGTGATTGTCGATCTTCCAGTTTGTCGATCTTTTCGACCGCTGGCGTATAGTTCTCAATGACCGAAACGCGAACGCTGCATTTCGACAACGCGCGCCAATTGCAGTCGCTTTACGCGAACGACCTCCAGCTTCTCAAGCGCATGGAGGATTCGCTAGGCGTAAAAGTTACCACTCGCGAAGGTTGGGTGAAACTCGAAGGCGAGCCGGAAAAGATCGAGAAGGCGGAACGCGTCTTTAATCAGCTCGAAGAAGCGCAAAAGAAGGGCGTGCCGATTCAGAAACATGAATTTCAATACGCGCTCAATTCCGTGACCGAATCGCGCGACGACAATTTGACCGACGCCGTCTCGATGAAGATTACGACGTCGCCGCGCAAACCGCCAATCGTGGCGCGTTCGGCCGGGCAGAAGAATTATCTCGAAGCGATCGACAAACACGACATCGTTTTTGGAATCGGTCCCGCCGGCACCGGCAAAACTTATCTCGCGGTGGCGATGGCGGTATCCGCGTTGAAAAAAGATCAAGTCAGCCGAATTGTTTTGACGCGGCCGGCCGTTGAAGCCGGTGAAGCGCTCGGATTTTTACCGGGCGAGCTCGAACAAAAGATCGCGCCGTATTTGCGCCCGCTCTACGACGCTCTCGGCGACATGCTCGAGCGGGAAGAGATCGAGCGCTCGATCGCGCGGCAAACGATCGAGGTCGCGCCGCTCGCTTACATGCGCGGCCGCACTTTGAACAACGCGTTCGTCATTCTCGATGAAGCGCAAAACACAACTACCGAACAAATGTTTATGCTGCTCACACGGATCGGCCCGCATTCGAAATGCGTGATTACCGGCGACGTGACGCAAGTCGATTTGCCGGCGAACAAACGCTCCGGTGTCGTCGAGGCGTTGCAAGCGCTCAAGAACATTCCAGGAATCTCGATCGTCTATCTCAACGAGCGCGACGTGGTACGCCACGAGCTTGTTCGTTCCATCATCACCGCCTATCAACAACACCGATCGCCCGCGCCTTCGACCAGAAAGTGAAAGATCGACATGTTTGATTTTCTCAGACGCAGACGTCTTCGCCAACGCGGCCTTGCCTCAAAGAAAACGAGGCGTCGCCGCACGCGTAACGAATTGCTTCACAGCCTGGAGTACGCCGTCTTCGTCAAACTCGTTATCCTGGCCGCGTTCATCGCCGGACTAGCATTTTTAATTTTCAGCAGCTTGCAGCCCGAGCCGACCAAGAGTTTTGTGATCGCGTTTTTGTTTTTCGCGACCGCGGTCGCGGCGTTGTGGATTAATCATCCCAAGACCTTCGCGCAGAACTCGCGGGTCTTTCTCGTTTTCGGAACGATCTTTCTTCAGCTCGGCGCGATTAGGCTCGTGTTGGTTTTTTTCAGCCAGCAACACGCGTTCAAATTTCTCACGCCGGAAATGGGCTGGCTCCTCGCGCCCTACGCGTTCGCGCCGCTTGTGCTCAGCGTTTTGCTCGGACGAAATCACGGACTCTACGCCGCCTTCTTCGTCAGCTTTTGGAGCAGCGTGCTCTTCACGAACGTCGATGCGCCATTGCTCGTCATCAGCTTAATCAGCGGATTCACTGCGGTTTACCTCACGCTCCAGGTGCGCAGCCGCGGCAAATTGATTCGCGCCGGTCTCGGAGTCGGCGTTGCAATCTGGCTGGCGTCGCTTTGCTTCGGACTGATCAGAATCAATCTTAATCCGCCCACAGACAACGATTGGGCAATGATCGGTCTGCAAAGCGCGCTGGCGCTCGGTAATGGAATTGTCTATGCGATGTTGGTCGGCGGCGCGTTGCCGCTGCTCGAACACCTTTTCCAAATCACAACAGACGTTTCGTGGCTCGAGCTTTCCGATTTGAATCACCCGTTGCTGCGACGAATGACGATGGAAGCGCCCGGCACGTATCATCACAGCCTCGTCGTCGCGAACCTGGCTGAAGCTGCGGGGGAAAAAATCGGCGCCAATGCGACGATGTGCCGCGTCTGCGCATATTTTCACGACGTGGGCAAGTTGGTGAAGCCGCAATATTTCACCGAGAACATGAGCTTCGAGCGCAACCCCCACGACGATCTCGCGCCGAGCATGAGTGCGCTCATCATCATTGCGCACGTGAAGGAGGGTGTCGATCTCGCGCTCAAATACAAACTGAACCAGCACATCATCGACGTCATCCAGCAGCATCACGGCACGTCGCTTGTTTACTATTTTTACCAACGCGCGCTCCAACAGCAGGAGGACGCGCGCGCCGGCGGGAAAATCATGAACATCCGCGAGGAAGACATTCCCGAAGTGGAGGAGGAAAGTTTTCGTTACCCCGGACCGAAGCCGCAAACGAAAGAGAGCGCGATCGTCAGTTTGGCCGACATCGTTGAGAGCGCCTCGCGCAGTTTGGAAAAACCCACGCCGCAGAAAGTCGAGCAGCTCGTGAACGAACTGATCGAGGAACGAATCGCCGATGGCCAGCTCGACGAATGCGATCTTACTCTCGGCGAGCTGCGTAAAATCGCTGAGCGCTTCCGGTTCACGTTGATGACGATGCTGCACACGCGGATCGCGTATCCGAAAGGGGAATCGAAGTTCACGCCGGTTTCGGAGGACGAGAGGTTGCGCATGCGACCAGATGTCATGGCAGCACTGCGCAAACCGGATTCCGCGCCGCCCGTGTCAGCGGCGTGAGGCACGCGCGCGAACGATTGCGCGATTACCGCGCGGAAGTTGCCATCATTCTCGGCTCAGGCTTGAGTTCGGTCGTTGTCGATCCAGCTAAGGATCAAATCGTTCCTTACTCAGAGTTCTCCGAAATTCCGAAGCCAACCGTCAAAGGTCATCTCGGTCGATTTGTTTTCGCGGAGATCGAGAAGACAAAAACTATTTTCGCGCAAGGCCGCGTCCATCTTTATGAAGGTCACTCGGCGCGCGATGTGACGTCGATCGTTCGCGTGCTCGCCGAAGCCGGAATCAAACAACTCATCGTCACCAACGCCGCCGGCGCGCTGAATCCAAAATTCAAACCGGGCGAATGGATGACGATCACCGATCACATCAATCTCACGGGAACGAGTCCGCTGGTGGAACGCGATCTCCGAGCGCGTTCAATCGCGCCGGGACGGCGCGATCCACCTATGTTTCTCGACATGACCGACGCTTACTCCGCGCGCTTGCGCGAAAAATTTCGGGCCGCCGCGCGCAAGATCGACATCGTCCTGCACGAAGGCGTTTATGCGGGCTGTGTCGGTCCGCAGTACGAAACACCGGCCGAAGTTCGAATGCTGCAAAAACTCGGCGCCGATGCCGTCGGCATGTCCACCGTTCTCGAAGTAATCCAAGCTCGCGCTCTCGGCCTCGAAGTCGCTGGTTTCTCTTGCCTGACCAATCTCGCCGCCGGCCTCTCCAAAGAAAAACTCAGCCACGAAGAAGTTTTGGAAGTCGGTAAGCGAGCGGCCTCCAATTTCTCGCGATTGCTAAGTTCAGCACTTGTCTAACGAGAAAAAGATGAGTTACGGCCACCGGAACCGCGCGATGCTCGAACTGGAAGTGACTTAGTCATGTGAAATGTGAACGCACATCGGGTGGCCGTTAGCTCCATCGCGTGGTTAGGTCTTTTTTTCATCGTCGTAGAGCTGCGACAACTTGGAGTAATCAATGGGCTCTAGATTTTCTGGCGTCGGTATCGCTGGCGCAGGAGGTGGCAGCGTCTTTCTCCGGTTTGCTTGTCGAATCCATCCAATGACGAATGCAACGAAGGCGAGGAACCATGAAATGCGCCCGGTGAGTTGAGCTAGACGCTCTTCATTGAATCTCACGTGCCAAACGGCCTCGATAGCGAACGACAACGCCACTAGCGCCGCGAGTGAGCCGACGAGTGCGATAAGTCCGTAAAGGAACGCTGTCTTCATAGACCTAACGAGAATTAGACGAAGGTTCGTAACATAAGGCGAACATTTTTTCGTCTAACATGTTTATAGTTCCGGCGGTCTTGCGCGGGGTTCGCGGTCTTTCGCAGTGGCGGTGCTGGGCTGAGTGACGAAC
>WNFR01004032.1_pt1 | contig 41154 bp, 35 predicted proteins | sample 5400221 | NCBI WGS metagenome assembly WNFR01 (sample SAMN13153357, study PRJNA577476) | soil metagenome | isolation source: 40 cm soil under Madrone tree | place: USA:California | collected 2016-06-14 | reverse complement strand
AACGCGGCGCGAGCGACATCAAAGTTTTTGGCGGTGGTGGTGGAACGATCACACAGGACGACGCAGTGGCGATGAAGGGCAAAGGCGTGGACAAAATTTTCTTTGCCGGGACTTCGCTCGAGGAAATGACCGATTACGTTCGAGGACATTTCGGAAAACCGCGCAAGAAAAGAGCGCGTGCAACGACACCCGACATGGAACTCGCGCGTAAGCTCACCGAAATAGAGGATTCGTATGCGACCAGAAAGCGTTCAACGTCCAAAAAAAAAATCCGCAATCCGCAATCCGCAATCCGCAATTCCAGAGTCGTTGGATTTACGGGGCCGGGCGGCGCGGGCAAGACGACGTTGATTGACGAACTGGTGCTGCGCTTTTTGAATCAAAATCCGAAAGGACGAATGGCGATCCTGTCGCATGATCCCAGCGTTGTCGGCGAAGGCGCGTTGCTGGGCGATCGCGCAACCATGATCAACTCGCAGGACGATCGCGTATTCATGCGGAGCATGGCCACGCGCGGACAAGCCGGCGGGCTTTCCCCGGCAACGCACGATTGTCTTGCGCTGTTGGCGCAATCGAATTTCGACTACGTCATTATCGAGACGGTCGGAACCGGCCAGGAAGCGATGCCGTTTCGGAGAAATGGAATTGTCGATCTAACAGTGCTCGTGATGAACCCCGACTATGGCAGCCGGCTGCAATTGCAAAAGATTGTCATGCTCGATCTGGCCGATATCGTGGTGGTCAACAAGAGTGATCTCCAGCGCGCACGCACCGCTCATACGGAAATCGAACAACGCCTGGAACAAAACCGACGCGACCAGCGACTCATCGATACGGTCGCAAAACGTCATCGCGACCCTGGCGTGGATCGATTGTTCGCTCTAATTTCCAATCAGCAGGAGGCGAACAAATGAGCAAACTCGGACAAGTCGTTGAATCAGTCGAAAAGTACAACAAGTTCGTGCTCGATCAGGTGAAGCGCGCGCGGTCCGATGAAAAATTCGGACGCGATCTGCTGGGCCGTTGGAACGATATCAAAGCGAAAATTCCGGCCACGCGTACGCCAACCGGTCTGCCATTGCCGCGATTGGCCTTGCCGGAGATCGACGAGCCGGGCGAGATCGCGCGTTATCTTTTCGGCGAAGGTTTGCCTGGTGAGTTTCCTTTTTTGAATGGCGCTTATCGCGAGATGTATCTCGAGCCAGTTCGCGAGATCGAGAGTTTTGAGAAGAACGGCGAACCAAAGACTGGCAAGAGCGACAAGAAACTTCCGCAGGCAGAAGAACCTACGCGCTTGTTCTCTGGATTGATGCTGGCTGAGGACACCAATGAGCGTTTCCACTATCTCACGCAGCATCAGCGCACGCACCGGCTCAGCACGGCGTTCGATGGCCCGACGCTTTACGGCATGGACAGCGACGCGGACGGCGTTTTCGGAAAAATCGGCGAGGGCGGCGTGGCGATTGATACGGTCGAAGACATGATGCGGCTCTACGACGGATTCGATCTCGGTTCGCCGAATTTTTCCGCGTCAATGACGATCAGCGGTCCCGCGCCGATCATCATGGCGATGTACATCGCGGCGGCGAAACGGCGTTTCGGTCAGAAAGTTGTTTCAAAACTTCGCGGCACGATTCAAGCCGACATTTTCAAGGAAGTTCAGGCACAGAACGAGACGATCTTTCCGATTGAGCCGTCGCTGCGTTTTCTCACTGACCTGGTCGAATTTACCACGCGCGAAATGCCGCGCTGGTATCCGATCTCGATCAGTGGTTATCACATTGGGGAAGCCGGTTCGACGCCGGTGCAGCAGGCTGCTTACACGCTTTCGAATGGATTCGCTTACGCAGAGATGTTCGCCGCTCGCAGAATTCCGGTCGATCAATTCGGGCCGCGTCTCTCGTTCTTTCTCGATTGCGGCCTCGACGCGGAATACATCGCGCTCGCTCGCGTCTCGCGACGAATCTGGGCGATCGGCATGCGCGACGTGTTCGGCGCAGGACCGCGCGCGCAGCTTTACAAATTGCATACGCAAACCAGCGGACGATCGCTCATCGCGGCGGAATTCAAAAATAATCTCACGCGCACGGCCGCGGAGTTGATGCTCGCTTACATGAACGCCACGAATTCGTGCCATTCAAACAGCGCGGATGAGCCGTTCACGACGCCGAGCGAAGAATGGATCCGGCTCGCCGCCCACGGCCAGGCGATCCTGCTCGAAGAATCCGGCATCTTCAAACACACCATGAACATGTTGAGCGGCTCGCCTGGGATGAAAGCAGTCGAGCGCGCGGTGGAAGCGGCCATCCTCGATGAGTTTCGTGAAATCGAGCGACTCGGCGGTGTGCTGGCGGCGGTGGAAGATCGTTATCAGCGCAGCCAAATCCAGAACGCTGCGCATCGTTACGAGCAGCAAATTTATGACGGGACTCGTCCGATCATTGGCTTGAATAAATATCGCAACGGCGAAGATGACGCGCCGGAAATAAAACTCGCCCGTACGCCGCGAAAGAAACAGCAGCTCCAGGTAGATCGGCTCGCGAAGTTCAAAAAGCAAAATGCCGAGAAAGCAAAACGCGCGCTCGATAAACTCGCCGATGTTGTCGAGCGCGGCGGAAATTGTTTCCCGACGCTGCTCGAAGCCGTGGAGGTCTGTTCGTTAGGCCAAATCACCGGACGCCTGCAAGAAGTCGTCGGCAGATTTCGGCCAATGGTGTAACACAGGCATCTTGTCCGCCACCGGACGGACTCGCTGCGGCGAGCCTGTTGCGTCGGGCAAGCTTCCAGCCTGCTTTGTCCATGCAGTCAGGATGCCCACCCGACCAGCCAGCCAAGATGGCTGTGTTACGATTTCTGTGCGCGCCGAATTTCTTCCAGGCTCCCCGGATTCTCCAACGCCGAAGTATCGCCCAGTTTTTCGCCCAGATATGCGGCGCGCGCGATGCGGCGCATTACTTTCGCATTTCGCGTTTTCGGAATGTCTCCAACGAAAAGCACGTCGCGCGGCGCGAGCGCTTTGCCGAGATCGCGCGCGACGTTTGCTTTCAATTCAGCGGCAAGGCTTGTCCTGAGCGCAGTCGAAGGATCGACATCTCCGTTTGCGCCTTTCCGCAAAACGCAAAAACACACGAGCGCTTCGCCTTTGATTGGATCTGGCACACCGACGGCCGCCGCTTCGCTCACCTGCGGATGCGCAACCAGAATGGATTCCACTTCCGCCGGGCCAACTCGTTTGCCCGCAATTTTAATTGTGTCGTCGCTGCGCCCGAGAATGTACCAAAGCCCGTCGTCATCGACCGCCGCCCAATCGCCGTGCACCCAAACATCAGGAAAACGTGACCAATACGTATCGAAGTAACGTTGTCGATCTTTCCAAAATCCGCGCGTCATTCCGATCCATGGCTCGCGAATGACCAGCTCCCCAACTTTTCCACGAATGGATTTTCCATTTTCATCGACCACGTCCGCCGCCATCCCGGGCAGTGGTCCGGAGAACGCGCATGGTTTCATCGGCGTTAGCACGTTGCCCATCACGATGCCGCCGGAAATCTCCGTGCCGCCGGAATAATTGATGATCGGCAGTTTTCCGCGACCGACATTTTGGAACAACCACGTCCAGGGATCGGGATTCCACGGTTCGCCCGTAGAAGCGAATTTGCGAAGCGACGAGAGATCATGTCGATGGACGATGTCCTCACCATGACGCCGCAGAGCACGGATCAACGTAGGCGAAATGCCAAGCGCGGTGACTTTATGCCGATCCACCAATTGCCAGACCCGATCTGGTCCCGGAAAATCCGGGGCACCGTCGTAAAGCATCATTGTCGCGCCGAGCAACAATGTGCCGAAAACTTCCCATGGCCCCATCATCCACCCCATGTCCGTCATCCAGAAAAGCGTCTCGTCCGGATGCAGATCGAGCCCCTGCCACATATCCTGCGCAGATTTAATCGGGAAACCGCAATGTGTATGCACCGCGCCTTTTGGCTTACCAGTGGTGCCCGATGTGTAAATGATCATCATCGGATCTTCCGCCGACGTGCGCTCGGTCGGCTCTTCAATGTGGGAGGCGCCTTTCGGCGGCGACCGGCGGGAGACTGAGGCCCCTCCCACATTTTCCATCTGCCATTCACCCGCTTGTTTGAAGGTGATTAGGTGCTTGAGGGCCGGAACCTGCGCTGCAGCCTCATTCGCGATCGGCTTCATCGCGCAAAATTTTCCGCGGCGATACGTTCCGTCCGCGGTAAACATCGCTTTTGCCTCGGCGTCATTGAGTCGCGAAACAATCGCGGACCCGCCGAATCCGGAGAAAAGCGGAAGAAAAATTCCGCCGATCTTAATGATCGCGACCATCGCGATCACAATCTCGGGGACCATCGGCATGAACACGCCGATGGCATCGCCTTTCCCGAGGCCGAGACCACGCAATGCGGCAGCCATTTTATTGACCTCTTCACGGAGCTCTTTGTAAGAGAGCGTGCGCGTTGTTCCGTCTTCGATTTCGGATTTAATCGCCAGTTGATTATCGATCTTCGTTCCGGCGTATTTATCGAGCATGTTGTGGACGATGTTCATTTCGGCTGCCACGCACCACTTCGCCCACGGTTTGCCCTCGCTGAGATCGACCACGCGCGAGTACGGTTTGTAAAACTGGATATCGAGTTCGCGGAGAACGGCCTCCCAGAACCACGCAATGTCTGTTGTCGACCTTCGCATCAGCTCGTCGTAGGAACCGAGCCCTTGCTGGTTCATGAAGCGCTGTAAATTAGATTGCGCGATTAGCTCCGGCGTCGGATGCCAGACAAATTCGCCGCCAAATTGAAATTCACTCACGGGGCAAGTGTGCGTTGAGCATTGCGCGCGAGCAAGCGGATTGGGGCGGCTGCGCTCCCCAGAAGGGGGCTTGCCGCTGTCCGATTCGTTGCCACATTGCAGCTTCAATTCTTTCCATGTCCAAAACGCTTGCTCATCAGCTCGCCAAGTACTCTTGCGCGCTTCGGTTCGAAGATCTCTCGAGGGACGTTGTTCACGAAGTCAAGCGGCGCGTGATCGACTCGCTTGGATGTGCGCTCGGCACGTGGAACGAAGAGCCGTGTGTAATCGCGCGAAAGGTCGCCTCGGAATTTTCAGCAAAACGAGGATCGACAATCATCGGCACAAATCACAAAGCGCCTCCGGACTGGACGGCATTCGCAAACGGTTGCGCCATCCGCTACTTCGATTACAACGATACCTACTTATCGAAGGAGCCCGCCCATCCGAGCGATAATATTTCCGCTGCGCTGGCGACCGCGGAAAGCGCCGGCACGACCGGCCCCGAATTGATTACGGCGATTGCGCTGGCCTACGAGGTGCAGTGCCGCTTTTGCGATGCGGCCAGCATTCGCGCCCGCGGCTGGGACCATGTGACCTACGGAGCGTTTTCAACCGCGCTGGCCTGCGCGCATTTAATGAAACTCGATGCCGAGAAAACGCGTCATGCGGTGAATATTGCCGGCGTGGCCGGCGCGGCCATGCGCCAGGCGCGTGTAGGCGAGCTTTCCCATTGGAAGGGTGTGGCTTTTGCGACTGCCGCCCGGCACGGTGTTTATTCCGCGCTGCTGGCCCGCGCCGGAATGACCGGGCCGGGACCGATTTTCGAGGGACAAATGGGGTTCGAAAAACAACTCGGTGTTTCGTTAGGCAATCTCGCAGAAAAATTCGCAGTACCATTTCCCAAAACCGGCGAGGGCCCCGCGTCCATGATTTTGCGAACGAGCATCAAGTTTTGGCCGGCCGAATATCACAGCCAAAGCGCAATCGAGGCGGCGCTCTTGTTGCGGAAGGAAATTGTCGATCCAGCGCAAGTTCGCGCGATGACGATTGAGAGTCACGACGCGTCGGTCGACATCATCGGAAGCGAGCCGGAGAAATGGCGGCCAACAACGCGGGAAACCGCGGACCACAGCTTGCCGTACATCACGGCAATTGCGCTGATCGACGGCGAAGTGACCAACAAACAATTCGAGCCGGAACGGTTTACTGATCCGAAGATTTGGAAGTTTTTGGAAAACGTGAAGGTCCAACGCAACGCGGAGTTGAGCGCGTTGTATCCGGGCGCGGTGGCGAACATCGTGCATGTCGATCTTGCCGATGGACGGCGGTTAACGAGGCGCGTCGATTATCCGCTTGGCCACGCCAGGAACCCCCTGAAAGACTCAGAGGTCGAAGGAAAGTTCTTTGCGCTCGTTGTGTCGGCGATTGGCGAAAAGCGAGCGAAGAGGATTGTCGATCTTGCGTGGAAACTCGACGAAGCGACGAATGTCGATGAGTTAATGAAGGCGTTGGAAATGCCAGAGCAAGGGCAAGAGTAAAGAATGCAGAAGACGAAGGCACGCGGGCTGAGAGAGCTAATCGCGAAAGGCGCGGTGCTGATGCCGGGTGTGCCGAACGCGGCGATGGCGCGGCAAGTGGAGCGCGCCGGGTTTGACGCCGTTTACATCAGTGGCGCTGGAATGGCCAATGCGACAGCGGGCGTGCCGGACATTGGGCTGCTCACGCTAACCGAAGTGGCGCAACTCGCTGGTTACGTGGCAAGCGCGGTGGACATTCCGGCAATTGTTGATGCGGATACGGGGTTTGGCGGAGCGGAAAATGTGGCGCGGACCGTTCGTGAACTCGGGCGAGCTGGTCTCGCCGGTTGTCACATTGAAGATCAGGAATTTCCGAAACGCTGTGGACATCTCGCCGGGAAAGATCTTGTCGATATTGACGAGATGGTCGGGAAAATCGCGGCCGCAGTAAATGCGCGGCGCGATCCGAATTTCCTGATCATCGCGAGGGCAGACGGACGTGCGGTGGAGGGTTTCGAGACCACCGTTAAGCGCGCAAGGCGCTATGTCGAAGCCGGGGCAGACGCGATTTTTCCGGAGGCGTTGCAGAGCGAGGATGAGTTTCGGGATTTCGCCAAGGAAATCAAAGCGCCGTTGCTGGCTAATATGACTGAGTTTGGCAAGAGTCCCCTGCTCTCGTTCCAAGAGTTGTCCGATATTGGATACAAACTGGTGATTTTCCCGATGAGCGCGTTTCGCGTTTCGATGAAAGCGAGCGAGGAATTTCTGCGCGATTTAAAAAAACGCGGCACGCAATCGGACTGGATCGAGAAGATGCAAACCCGCAAAGAACTATACGAGTTGCTCGATTACGATCCGAATGCGGAAAATTGGCCGGCAGTTGACGATCGATAATTTGTCGGCTCGCGTATCGCTGCTAAGATGAACGAAACAAGATGAAGACCGAAACCAAACCAGAGTACAGCCCGGGCTTGGCTGGCGTGATCGCGGGCGAAACGGCGATCTGCTGGGTCGATCCCAATGCCGGGCTGATGTATCGCGGCTACGACATTCACGAAATGGCGCAGAAGGCGAGTTTTGAGGAAGTCGCTTACCTGCTGCTCAATGGCGAGTTGCCCAATGGCAAGCAACTTGTCGAGTTTACGCAACAAATTGCCGCGCAACGCGTGCTGCCCGGTCCGGTGATTGATATGTTGCGCCTTCTGCCAAGCGCGACGCATCCGATGGATATGCTGCGCACGGGGGTGTCGATGTTAAGTGCTTTCGACAAGGACCTGAGCGATAACTCGCATGACGCCAATATTCGCAAGTCGATCCGCCTGATCGCGTGCGTTTCCACTTTAATCACCGACGGCTGGCGCATCTCGCATGGTCAACAGCCGTTGCCCGAGAGGCCCGATCTGACGCAGGCCGGCAATTTCTTTTACAAATTGGAGGGCAGGGTTCCGCAGCACTGGCAAATCCGGATGCTGGATACGATTTTCAACTTGTACGCCGACCACGAATTCAACGCCTCCACCTTTGCCGCGCGCGTGACGGCTTCGACGCTGGCGGGGATCTACGCAGCGGTTACCTCCGCAGTCGCGACGCTCAAAGGGCCGTTGCATGGCGGTGCCAATGAGGAATCGATGAAGATGCTTGAGGAAATTGGGACGCCGGATCGCGCAGAGGCCTGGTTGTTGAAAAAACTCGAGACCAAAGAAAAGGTCATGGGTTTCGGCCATCGCGTTTATAAAAAAGGCGATTCGCGCGTGCCGGTGATGCGTGAAATCGGGCGCGATCTGGGCAAGCGGACCGGCAAGGAACAGTGGGTGCCGATTTGCGAAAAGCTCGAGGAAGTGATGGATCGTGAAAAGCATCTTTGCGCCAATGTCGATCTTTACGCTGCGCCAGTGTTTTGGATGCTCGGATTTCCACCGGAGTTAAACACACCGCTTTTCGCCGCGTCGCGCGTGGCTGGCTGGTGTGCGCACGTGACTGAGCAACACGATAACAATCGTTTGATCCGGCCACGCTCCCTTTACGTCGGTCCGAAGCTGCGCCCCTATCCGGACCGATCCAGCGGCGGGTAACGTTTCAGACTATAGCGGCGGGTCTATGACCGCCGGAACTTACTTATTTTTCGGCGCGCTCATAGAGCGCCGCTGCAATGCAAGAATCGCGATCACTTCAAGAAAAGTACGCCCCAAACAGTACGTGCTGGGGTTGCGGACCGGCGAACCCCGAAGGTTTGCACGTTCGCAGTTTTGCGAAGAACGGCGAAGTCGTAGCCGAATGGAAGCCGCAGAAAAAATACGAAGCTTTTGCTGGAGCGTTGAACGGCGGCGTGATTGGCACGCTGCTCGATTGTCATTGTAACTGGACGGCGACTTATCATCTGATGAAGCGCGCGAAAGCGGACCGTCCGCCATGCACGGTCACGGCGGAATATGCCGTTAAATTTCTGAGACCTGCTTCGACGAGCGATTCCGTCTTTCTTTCCGCGAAAATTGTCGATCTAACGGATGATCGCGCGACGGTTGAAGGAACTTTGAGCGCGGGCGGAAAAGTTTGCGCCACATGTCGCGGAGTTTTCGTCGCGGTAAGGGAAGGCCATCCCGCATATCATCGCTGGTAGAGGATCGCAAGCTGGGCGGAGCCATTTTTGGTGCTGCGAACGATCTTTATTTGAAGGCTACACGATGCAGCCAAGCAATCGGTATTTACCGCCCGCCATCGTAGTGATTATCATGGCGAGCTGCTTCGGCATGGCGAGCGCGGCCTCAAAGGAGTCTTCGAGTTCGACACCGCAACAAGTGTTCGATGGGATGCGCCAGAGTTTCCAAGCGCAAAAGGCAAAGGGAGTGCATGCGCGCTACCAGTGGGAGCTCAGTGGCCCGAATGGCGGCGAATGGTGGATCGATGTGAATGATGGAACCTACAAGATGGGGAAAGGAAAGATCGACAACCCAAGTGTCACGTTCATCACCAGCGACGCGGATTGGGTCGCGATGTCGAATGGGAAACTTAACGGCACGTGGGCCTTTATGACTGGCAGACTGAAGGTTCGCGGCAGTCAAGCCGTCGCGAGAAAACTGAACGAGATCTTTCCTTAGAATCTCAGTTCGGCGGCGATTCTGACGTAGGGAGCCGGATCAGTTTTTTTGGACTGGTGAGCACGGAAGAAATCGAAATTCCGTTCGACTGTGGCGCCGGCGCCCGCAATAAGCTTCAAGTGCTTGATGCCGGTATACCCGATCTGCACACCGACTCGATCCTCGCTGTACTGGACGACAGCGTTATGCAGTTGCAATTTCCGCTCCGTGGTCAGCACGTCGTCGGTTCGAAAGCTTGTGTAGTTGAGCTCGCCGAGGATGCGGAAGTCCCAGTCGTCATTGGGTTGATAAATCAGCGCCGGCTTGGGGAACACCGCCTGAAGTCGAAGCTTGTCGCTGAAGATCCAGATAATCCCGCCACCTGGCGCGACAGCCGGGTCCTGATAAAGCGACCACCCCAAACCGACCACCGCAAAGATCTTATCTTTCTTCAGCGGAAAGGTGGTGTACGCTTTGATAGGGATGTCGAACGCGTCGCCAGTAACGTTATCTTGAAAATAAACTCCCGGGTCTAATTCAAGTGAGATCCCCGCAAAATCATGAGAAACATATTCGATTGCGAGATGACCGGATGCTGCTTGCAAATGATCAGGTAATCCGTTGACCATTTGCCCGTGATCAGAAAACGATGGTCATAGCTAAAATCGTTATAGAGCGAATCGCCATCACCGAGTTTGGATTCCTTGAAATCGCTGCCGAAGGTGTACGTCGTTTCGTAAGAAAAAAGATCGCGCGAATTTTCGTCCTGCGGCGGCGGGCTGGGCTGCGCCTCAAAAGTCGGCGGACCAGCGACGGCCGAGGTAGTGCCGAGACATAGCACGATCAAAAATGCACGAATGTTTGTCATATTGCGGTTGAAGCTAGCGGTCGTCGATTAATCGAATGGGCGAGGCGATATTCGTCTATCGGAACGGAAATATTTTAGCAAGGAGTATTTTGTGAACACCTGCTTCTGGCGATTTTTTCCGCTCGTTTGGCGCGGGTTGTTAATGACTTTTAACGCCAATATCGTGAGTTGACTAACCCGATTTCCGGGTTAAACCTTGGGTTGCTTTTGTGATTAACGCACTGATTCTCCCCCAGAATTCCGTAGCCTTGGCCCTGATCAATCCCCTTTCGGGACCCGATCACGAGGTCGCGACATGGTTCCACGCGCATTTGACGCGCACATTCGTCAGCGTGCTGCGAGCATTCACCGAGTTTGGTTCGAGCGAGTGGATCGGCGTTGTTCTGTTTTTGCTCGTATTGTTTTTTGTGTGGAAGCGCTGGTGGCCTTCTCTCGTCACATTAATCGTCGCCGTGCCTGGTGGCATGTTGCTGAACGAGCTCGTGAAGGTTCTGGTTCATCGGCACCGGCCATTTGTTGACGGCCCATTTGTAGATTGGTCCGGCTACAGTTTTGCCAGTGGCCACACCATTGGTGCGACGCTGCTTTACGGCCAGCTCCTGCTCTTTGTCCTGCCTGCGTTGAAGGCGCGGCACTGGCGGGTACTGACTGTTTGCAGCGCGACATTGCTGATCGCTTTGGTGGGATTTAGCCGCATCGCGTTGGGGGCGCATTTTTTGACCGATGTGCTCGCCGGGATCTTGTTCGGCATTCTTTGGCTGGCAATTTGCCTGTTTGCCAGTAAGCCGCTGGGGCGGAGTGTGGTGGTGGCCACTGCCGCGCCACTTGTTGGCGAGCCTGTTTTGGTCCGCGTCGAAGAAACGCAACCGCCCGCGCAAACTCTCCCGATTTGACTGGACGCTGCTCAGCGTAAGTCTGCTCGCGTTCGTTCACGATAGGCGCATCTTTTTGCAGCCATCCGAATTGGTCTCGGAGAAGGGATGAAAGCATCAGGCAAAATACACGTCACCGTATGGCTGCTTGGGCTCGCCGGAGCTGCGCTGTTCACAATCCTGCTCATCCGGCAAGGGCTGCCCCAGGTCGGCGCCGCCTTCGCTGCCGCAGGCTGGGCCATCGCCGCGGTGGTGGCCTTCCATTTCGCGGTGCCTGTATTCCTCGATGCGCTTGCCTGGTGGGTTCTTTTTCCGAAGCTCGAACGTCCGGCGCTGCTGCAACTGCTTTGGATGCGCTGGGTGGGCGAATCGGTCAGCACGCTGGTGCCTTCGGCCGCTGTCGGCGGAGACATCGTCCGCGCCCGGTTGGCAGCGATCAATGGCACACCGCTGCCGCTCGCAGCGGGAACTGTGCTTGTGGATCTTACGTTGGGAGTTTTCGTGCAGGCCGGATTCACTATGCTCGGGCTGGCGCTGTTGGTGGATGCAACCGGACAAAGAAATTTTGTTCGTCCAACCTTGATCGCAACGCTCATCGGCGTGGTTTGCATCGCGGGGTTCTACTTCGTGCAACGGCTGGGGATGTTCCGCTCTCTCGCTCTTATCGTCGCGCGTTTGGCGAACTCACCGGAGTGGCAATCGCTGGTAGAGAGCGGTGAGACACTCGACCGGACCGTCCGCACGCTTTACGCGCGGCGGCGTGCGGTCATGACGTGTTGTATATGGACGATTATTTCGCTGGTTGGCGGCTCCGGAGAAATTTGGATCGCGCTTCATGCGCTAGATATCCACGCGACATTTGTTAATGCGGTCATCTTGCAAAGCACGGCGTTGACCATTCGCTCGGCGGCCTTCGCGGTTCCCGGAGGTCTCGGAGTGCAAGAAGGCGGTTATCTTTTCGTCGGCAACCTTCTTGGCATCCCTGGGGATGCGGCTTTCGCCCTGTCGCTTATCGCAAGAGTACGCGAACTCGCCCTCGGCGTTCCGGGAGTGATTTCCTGGCAACTGATTGAGGCGCGCCGCCTCTGGCGTGCTCGTTTGGCGGCGATGGTTCGATAACGCCCCACATTGGCGATTACGCCTCGTAGCTTTGCCAGGCGTCCTTTTACTTTTGCCGGCTTGGCAAAGCTTGTGCGAACGCCCCACCAAATCCAGGCGAGCCCGCTCGGAACCGCGAGTTGATTTTTCAATTCGGCAATCACCTCCGTATCTTCGTAAGCATCAAGGAAGCAGAGCGCGAAGGGCAGCCATTGCCGGCTGGGGGCGATTGCCAGAATGTCCACCAAAAAAACGAGCAAATCATCTGCGTGCCGTGTGATCGCAGGCAGCGATTTGTGGTGGACGATTTCGAAATCAATCAGCCTCGCCCGGTGGGTCTTCTCGTCATAGATAACGTTGGTCGTCGTCGCATCGGCGTTCTAAGCGCCGCCCGCGGCGAACCTCCTCCGAGATCGAATTGATCTTTAACGAATCAACAAACGTCGCTGCGGCGTTGGTTAGAGCTTGAGGTATAAGCAGCTCTGCCAAACTTGTCCCATTTTTCCCAATTGGCATTGTCCCTTTCTATTCGACCTTATCGCTCCCTACGGTCGTATAGCGATTGTCTCGCCGATCTTCATCACCCGCAGTTCGACTTTTACTTTGCGCTGTTTTAATTCCCGATCGAATGTTTCCGGTGTGCCGGTCAGCGCCGGAAATGTCGCGTAGTGCATCGGAATCACCCTGCGCGGCGCGACCAGCTTTACCGCTTCAGCTGCCCGTGCCGGTCCCATCGTGAAATGGTCGCCAATGCAGACGAGCATGATGTCGATCTTGTTGAATCGAGATACGAGCGCCATGTCGGAAAACAAATCCGTGTCGCCCGTGTGGTAAATGGTCGGGCCGCCGCGGATGGCGACGATCAAACCACTGGGGTTTCCGCCGTAATAAGGCGGCGAATTTTCGTCTTTCTCTACTGCAGCGCCGTGCCAGGCCGGCACAAACGTCACATTTACGTCGCCTTCAAGCAGCTTGAGCGTGCCGCCAAAGTGTCCCGTCGAATCCGTGCTAGCCAGCTCAGCCGGGTAACCGAGCACTGTTGTCATCGCTGCCGAAAGATCGTATGTCGCCACAAGTTTGGCTTGCGTTCGTTTTCCGATCTCGACCGCATTTCCTACGTGATCGGAATGTCCATGAGTGACCAAGATTAGATCAACGCGCTTCAGCGCGGCGATTTCATCTTTGCCCTTTTCAAAAACTGGATTCGTCAACCAGGGATCGACTAGAAGCACGTTGCCAGCCGGCGTGATGATTTTAAAAGCCGACTGACCATACCAAGTGAGCTGCGTTTCCATTCTTGTCACGAAACCGAAAAGATTTCACTGGGCAAGCAACAATGACGAAGCAATGACAAAAGGTCGAATGACGGAAGGTCGTTTACACGCTTGGCGATTCGGGTTTCGTCTTTACACGTTCTTTCGTCATTCGACATTCTGGCTCGGTCATTTTAGTTAAGATCGACACATGAACCATGACCCCGCGCATCGACATCTGAGCGCGACCGATCCGCGTCTGGCCGCCCTCATCGCCCGGTCGCGCCGCTATGATATTGCGCCGTCGCTGCCGATCCGTCCGTTCGACGCGCTGGCCGAATCGATTGCTTATCAACAATTGAACGGAAAAGCAGCCGCCACCATTTGGAGCCGCGTGCGGGCGCTTTATCCGCGACGAAAATATCTCAATCCGAAGCTTGTGCTGGCCACACCCGATGCGCAATTGCGAGCGGCCGGTCTCTCGCGCAACAAAATTGCCGCGCTCAAAGATCTTGCTGCGAAAACCATCGACGGCACGGTCCCATCGGGGCGTGCACTTAGCCGTATGAGCGATGATGAGATCATCGCGCGGTTAATCACGGTGCGCGGCATCGGTCGCTGGACCGTGGAGATGCTTCTTCTCTTCGATCTTGGCCGGCCCGATGTCTGGCCGGTCGATGACTACGGTGTGCGCAAAGGTTTTGCCAAAACTTTTCGCAGGAGAAAATTGCCTACACCGAAACAGCTCACGAAATTTGGCGAGCAATGGCGTCCTTACCGCTCGATCGCCGCGTGGTATTTCTGGCGCGCGCTGGATGCGCCGGAAAAGTTACAAAGTTAAAAGCGTCACAAGGTTAGAAGGGTTAAGAGGGCTACTCTTTTAAGCATTTCACTTGCGCTCCGCTCCGCTCCTCAGTAAAACGCCCGGATTATGGCGATGATCAATGTAAACCGGGGCGCAACGAGCTTGGGCGCATTTTCCGAAGAAGATGTTCGCGACGGATTGCGAACCGGCCGTTTCCTTCCCACCGATCTCGGCTGGCGCGAAGGAATGGCAGCCTGGAAGCCGCTCTCGCAGTTTCCAGAGTTTGGCGCAGCCGCGCCTGCGGCGCCACCTCCGCAGGCTGGCGCAACATCCGCAGTCACGGAAATGCCCATGCCGCGCAGCGGATTGCCATGGGACGAGCGCCAGACGAAAGGACTGTTCAACGCGTTTATTGAAACTTTGCAGATGGTTTTAAGTAGACCGGTCGCCGCGTTCACCGCGATGAAGCGCGAGGGCGGTCTCGGCGCGCCGCTTTTCTATGCCGTCATTGGCGGAACTTTCGGCATGGCGTTTGCCGTGATTTACAATTTTGTCCTCCGATCGCTTACCCCCTTCGGCGACAGGCACGGCGCCCTTGCACATCTTTTGGGGGGTCTCGGCTGGATTCTCCTCTTGATTCTGGCACCCCTCTTTGTCGTCATCGGAACGTTTATTGGCTCGGCGATTCTTCACGTCTGCTTGATGATCGTGGGCGGCGCGAAGCAGTCATTTGAGACTACTTTCCGAGTGATTTGCTTCGTAGAAGGATCGGTCAGTCCGCTTCTCGTGATTCCGTTTTGTGGCGGACTGATCGCCGGGATTTGGAAAATCGTCCTTTACTGCATTGGCCTGGCGCGCGCCCATGAAACCGATACCGGTCGTGCCGTAATTGCAGTTTTATTGCCCCTGATCATTTGCTGTGGAGCGGTGCTGTTGATTGCAATGATGTTCGGCGCGTTGGGCGCATGGAGCGCGTCGCAGCACTAGAATGATCGATGCAAATCTCATGCCGCCATCGCCTCGCGCCGCATGAAATCGATCACGAGCTGCTTTGGCTGAGCGTTTCGCTCGGATCGCTCGGTGTCGCAGTGCTTTGGTTTGCGCTCGGTTTGCCATGGCCGCGTTGCGTATTTCACGAGCTCACTGGTTTGCCGTGCATCACGTGCGGCATGACGCGATCGGCTATCCAATTTTTCCACGGAAATTTTCTTGCCGCGCTGCGCTGGAATCCTCTGATATTCGCGTTTTTGTGCGGAGTGACCGTGTTTGATCTTTACGCTTTCATCGTAATCGCAATTCGCGCGCCGCGTCTGCGGATTACATTTCAAACGAAGGCAGGGAAGAACTCCGCGCGGATGATTGTCATCGCCGCGCTTGCCCTAAACTGGGTTTATTTGCTGTCCCATTGGCGGAAATTTTAGAATTGCCCTGCAAACTTTTAGCGAATCGGCAGCCGCCCGACATCGTCCGCCGGCGCGCCGCGATGCGCTTGGATGAACGCCATTCCATCGATCCAGCCGCGCGTATTTTCGCGGTACCCAGGGCCGATAAATGGCGTGATGAATTCGCGCATTTCGAAATGCAGATGGGCAAAATACCGGCCACCCGCTGTTCCGACGGTTGCGATTTGCTGGCCGCGCTGCACCTCATCTCCGGCATGCACCAGCATTGTTTCAACGTGGCCGTAGTACGACTGCACATATTTGCGTTCGCCGTTTTCCACGTATGCATGCAGCACGATGACGACATTCCCCCAGCCCGGGCCGCCATCGCGCGCCAATAACATGCGCCCGTCTGCCACCGCATAAATCGGATCGCCCAGATCGCTGTCTTCCCCGCCTATGCCGTTCAGGTCATCGCCCAAGTGATGATTTTCGGTGAAGCGTTGCGCGTTGTAAGTCAGCGCGCCGTTTTCGCTGCCGAGCGGAAAATCAAACCGCGCGGCAGTTGGGAGCGAGGCAAGCTCGAGTGGCGACGGGAGTCGAAACGCTGGCTCGACATATTTCGGCCGCGTCAATTCCGGCCAAAGTCGAAACCAGAGCGTGGCAATAAGCGCCACTGCAAACGTGGCCACGCTCAGCGCGATCAATCTTTTCATTGATTAACCACGAATTGCCACGAATCGACCTGCATCACAAAACAACTTGCGGTTCTTCGTGTCCATTGGTGTTTATTCGTGGTTAATGAGAATTCTGGTCACTGGCGGCGCTGGTTTCATCGGGTCGCACCTTGTCGAGAAGCTCCTCGCGGCTGGGCACGAAGTCGCCATCCTCGACGACTTCAATGATTCTTACGATCCGCAAATCAAGCACGGAAACATTGCCGCCGTAGCCAAAGACGTGAGCATTCACCATGTCGATCTTCGGGACAGCGCGTCGGTACGGAACTTATTTCATCGCGAAAAATTTGAGACGATCGCACATCTGGCCGCCCGCGCTGGCGTGCGCCCTTCGATTCAGCAACCGCAACTTTATTACGACACAAATGTCAGCGGCACATTGCATCTTCTCGAGGCCGCGCGGATGACCGGCGTGGAACGATTCATCTTCGCGTCCAGCTCATCCGTTTACGGGGTCTCGAAAACAGTTCCTTTTTCGGAAGATCAACATCTTACTCAGACGCTTAGTCCATATGCCGCGACGAAAATCGCCGGCGAATTTCTTTGCTCGACCTACTCGCATCTGCACCAAATGCGTGTGGTCGCGTTGCGATATTTTACTGTTTACGGTCCCCGCCAGCGGCCAGATCTGGCGATTCATCGATTCACCCGGCGCATTTATGCCGGGCAACCGATCGAGCAATTCGGTGACGGCACGACGCGCCGCGATTACACTTATATCGAGGATGTGATTCAAGGCACAATGGCCGCGCTCAATTACGCCGGGCCGCTTTTCGATATTTTTAATCTCGGTGAGAGCGAAACCATTGAGCTCCGGAATTTGATCGCCGCCATCGAAAATGCGCTCGGAAAAAAAGCAAAGATCAACCGTCTGCCGGAGCAACCCGGCGATATGCCGCTGACCTGTGCGGACATATCGAAAGCGAGAAAATTGCTTGGCTACAATCCAACCGCGCGATTAAGCGACGGTCTGCCGCGTTTCATCGATTGGTTTCTGCGCGTCGCGAAATGAAGATGTCGATCTTGCAATTGCCGTTTGATCAACGGGCCTGTTTCATTGCCGGCCAGGCCAAATCCGGCACCACGCTTTTGGTGGCGTTGCTCGACAATCATCCGGAGCTGCTCGTGTTGCCGGAGGAAACCGCCTACTTCCCGACTGTCCTCACCAAATACGCGCCGCGGGGCCGGCGTGCGCAGTTCGATTACCTGACGAAACAGTCGCTTTCCAACGTGCTGTTCGGCGGGCCGTGCAAGTGGAGCAAGCGAAATTACGCTGCTTTCCCGCGCGAGAAATTTCTGGAGACATTCGAGCGCGCGGCATTCGATCCAGCGAACGCGCAACAAGATTTGCTTGTCCTCATGGTCAAAGCGTACGCGGAAACGCTGGAGCGTCCGCTCGACACCGTCGGGCGCTGGGTGGAAAAAACGCCAGCCAATCGTAATCATATTCCCGCGATCCTGGCTCGCTTCCCGCGCACGAAAGTTCTCGTCACGATCCGCGATCCGCGTGCGATTCTTGCCGCGCAAATCGCGCTCGAGAAAACAAGAAAGACCGGAAGGTTTTCAACGTATTATGTGATCGCCCACTGGCGCGTAGCTGCCAGGCTCGCGCGGCGCGTGCGCGATGGTGAAATTCCTGGAGTGGTTGTGTCTTACGAGCAACTGGTGTGTGATCCGGCCAGCATGATGGAAAAAGTCTGCGCCTATCTGCAGATCGACTTTGATCCAGACACAGTGCTGACCCCCACAAAAGTCGGTCAGTTTTGGAGCGGCAACTCAGCGGCGCGGATCAACTTTTCCCAGATCAGTCCGGAACCGGCGACGCGCTGGCAGGGCGAACTTTCCGAAGACGAAATCGGCTGGGTGGAATGGCATTGCCGCGATCTCATGCCGGAATTTGGCTACGAGCCGAGGCTGAGCCGCCGCGAGTTGCGATATTTTATGCGGCCGATTCGTGGCGAACGTCCGAAGGAATACATCAAGTCGCGCGCCTATTCGCTGCGCGACGACTGGATTCGGAGGCAGGGGCGGTTCACCTGAACCGCCCGGGCCCCGCGTGTGACAACTGCGCGAGGGGGCGATTGAGATCAATGGCCCCCACTTGCAATCGCGCTCATCACGAGCCATAATCCCCGCGAGATGTCGGAAATCTTCTTCGACCTTCCGAGCCTCCGCTTTCTACGACGATTCGGGTTTTTTGAAACCATGATGCGATCTTCTGCATCTTCACTGCTTCGTTGGTTGAGCGCGCCGGCTTACGGTTCGAGACAAGTCCATTTCCGACTCGACGAGGCGGAGTTTCCGGCGGCGTCGCAGAGTGCGTGTAAATTGTTTGAACGAACCCTGGCTGATTCGCGCGCCGCGGACGGTGCATCCATTGATGCGCTCCGCCCATTTAACAATTGGGTCAAACTTAAGGATCATTATGAACTCTTATTCATCCGGGAGACGCCCGCGCCGTTCGCGCGGCGGGTCCCGCCGCAGGGGCCCCGAACGCTTTCGGGGTCCGCAGGGAGAAGCGAAAATTCAAAAAAAGACATTCTGGCAGCGGCTCGCTGCGTTTTTTGGAAACGGCAAGGGAGGGATCGAGAAGACAGCCGTGGTCGCGCGCAACGGTGCGCAGCCTTCCCGGCCGGCACGAAAACCTGAACGGGTCGAAGTCACCTCGCCGCGTCTTTACGTCGGCAACCTGTCCTTCGACGCCACCGAGAGCGATCTCTTCGAGTTGTTCAACGGTGTGGGGCACGTGCAAAACGCGGAGGTCGTGAGTTATCGGCATAACCAGCGCTCGAAGGGATTTGCCTTTGTGCAGATGCAAACCATCGAAGAAGCAAAACGCGCCGTCCAGGAATTGCACGACAAAGAATTCCTCGGCCGCAGGCTCGTGGTGAGTGGCGCAAAGTCCAGCGAACATCAGGTCCAAGGCTAACGAGCTTATACATTCAATCGGGAGACGTGATGCCTAAAGCACGCGCGTCTCCCGATTTGCTTTTAGTAATTTAGCTTGATACCGCGCACCTTCTTCATCGTTGGTCCAACTGCAGCCGGGAAATCCGAACTGGCGGCCGACGTCGCGCATGAAATTGGCGCGGAAATCGTTAGCGCGGATGCATTTCAAATTTATCGCGGGGTTAATCTTCTGACGGCAAAGCCCGACGCCGCAACGCTCGCCAAAGCCCCGCATCATTTAATCGGCACAGTGCCGCTTCACGAAGAAATGAACGCGGAAAAGTTCCGCACTGCCGCGCTCCGCGCGATCGAAGAAATTCATTCGCGTGAAAAAATGGCGATCGTCGTTGGCGGAAGTGGGCTTTACATCAAAGCCCTGACCCACGGATTGGCAGTCCTGCCACAAATCGATCCGGAGCTGCGCGCGAAATTGAATGCGATGATGATAGATGAATTACGCTCGCAACTTATGCAGCTTGATCCCGAAACCGCGCGCAAGATTGACCCAAAAAATCACCGTCGTCTCGTGCGCGCACTGGAGATTTGTATCGCGACAGGGAAGCGAACCTCTGAGCAGCGCGGGCAATGGGCTGTAGCCGATTCGCCCAGCGGTGTCTTCGCGTTTCGCGACCGCGATGAGCTTTACACCCGAATTAACAACCGAGTGGAAGCCATGTTTGAAAATGGCGTGATCGAAGAAGTCCGCGCCGCCGAAGCTATGAGTTCGACCGCGTCGCAGATGATTGGTTGGCGCGAGATTCGTCAATTGCTCGCAGCCAAGATGTCGATCTTGCAATGCGTCGCCGCGATTCAGCAGGCGACTCGACGTTATGCCAAAAGACAGTTGACCTGGTTCCGGCGGCAAACTAATTTTGAACCGCTGAACTTATCGCTTCTCACTCACAACGAAGCTGTGAAATGGATTCTGCTACGGGCAGGCCGCTCGTTCGCGCACAGGGATGATTGAGACGCGTCCGCAAAAAACTCAGGAGCGCGCGCTCTTGATTGGCCTGGAAAAGGAAGGCGTTTCGAAATGGGACTTGCAGGATTCGCTTGACGAATTGCGAGAGCTGGCGAATTCCGCCGGCGCGGAAGTGGTCGACACGGTCACTCAAAAATTGCAAAAACCCACTGCGCCCTACTATATCGGCCGGGGTAAAGCGGAATCGATCAAGAACTCGTGCCAGGATCGGCATGTTACTTCGGTCATTTTCGACGATGAACTCTCGCCTGCGCAGGGACGGAACCTCGAGAATTTGTTTGCGCGCAAAGTTCTCGATCGTACGCAATTGATCCTGGATATTTTCGCACAGCGCGCTCGCAGCCGTGAAGGCCGTTTGCAAATCGAGCTGGCTCAATTGCAATATCTTTTCCCGCGTCTCACCCGGATGTGGCATCACTTGTCACGGCAGACCGGTGGAATCGGCACGCGTGGTCCGGGTGAAACGCAGTTGGAAGTCGATCGTCGGCGCGTTCAGGAACGGATCGCTCGACTCGAGCGGCAGCTGGAAGCGGTGCGCAAGACCCGCGCGATCCAGCGACAAGGTCGCAAGCGGCACCAATGGCCGGTCGCTGCCGTCGTTGGCTACACCAACGCAGGCAAATCGACTCTATTGAATCTGCTCACTGGGGCCGATGTCGTGACCCAAAACAAACTTTTCGCCACACTCGACCCGACGACGCGCAGTTTTGTTTTGCCTAACAAACAGCGGGTCTTGCTTACCGACACCGTCGGATTCCTGCGAAAACTTCCTCACACCTTGATCGAATCGTTCAAGGCGACTCTCGAAGAAGTGGGCGAAGCCGATCTCCTCATTCACATTGTCGATCTTAGCCATCCGCGTGTGGATGAGCAGATGGAAGCGGTCGATAGCGTGATCAAAGAGCTCGACGCTTTCGGCAAACAAACCCTGATTGTTTTCAACAAGATCGATAATTTGTCGAATCGCGAACTGGCCGAATCTTACGTGAAGCGCTTTCCCAGCAGCGTGGCGATTTCTGCGCGCACCGGCGAAGGCGTGAACAAACTCGTGCAAACGTTGGAAAATGCGCTCAGCTCATGGCGGTTGCGCTCACGGTTGCGCATTCCATCGAATCAATCGGCCTTGATCGCCGAGATCCATCGAGTCGGTCACGTACTGGAATTGCGTTACGAAGGGAACGACGCCCTGATCATCGCGCACGTCCCGCCCGAACTTGCGCAAAAACTCGAACGATTCGCAGCATAAGATCAATCGTCGGGCCGATGTCTCGTCATTCCGAGCGGAGCGAGGACCTCGCAATCGAAGTTTTGGATACACAAATTTTATTGCGTGATCGATCATCCGTTGTGAGATCCTTCCCTTCGTTCAGGATGACAACCCAAAGAATGCTGGTAGCGCGAAGCCTATGACGGCGCGCGAGCGGGCAAAGCGGCTAATTAAAACCTGGCCGCAAGTTTATCCGAACGCGCATTGCGAACTGGACTTTCGTAATCCGCTCGAACTCCTTGTGGCGACAATTCTCTCGGCGCAATCCACCGACAAGCGGGTCAATATGGTCACGCCTGCGCTGTTCAAGAAATATCGCACCGCGAAGGATTATGCGGACGCGCCGCAGGCCGAGTTGGAGAACGCGATCAAATCCACAGGCTTTTATCGCAACAAAGCGAAAAGCATCCGCGGCGCGATGCGCGCCATCGTCGAGAAGCATGGTGGCAAAGTCCCGGCGATGATGGAGGAGTTATATGCCTTGCCCGGCGTTGGGCGTAAGACGGCGAATGTAGTGCTCGGCAACGCCTTCCATAAAAACGAAGGCATCGTGGTGGACACGCATGTGATCCGGCTATCGCAGCGGCTCGGCCTGACAAAACACAAGGACCCGGTGAAGATCGAGCTCGACTTGATGAAGCTGGTGCCACGCGAGCATTGGACAGACTGGAGTCACTGGCTCATCTGGCATGGCCGCCGTCGCTGTTTTGCGCGAAAGCCGGACTGTGGTCAGTGTGAAGTCTTCAGGTTATGCCCAACCGGCAAAATTTTTCTGCGAACGGAGCAGGCCAAGCAATCAGATTCGGAGACCGATTGAAGCGGTCCAAAATGCCGTACCCCAAGTGGACATAAATCGTCCCGATGAATCCAGTCGCGCTGCACCTCAATCTGGATGACGCGTGGCCGAATGCGCCGTTGGGCTTGCCTGTTGCCGACGCTCGCGAGTGGGACCCGCAATTGCGCTTCTCTGCGCCGCCGCGTTTGGTCGCCGAGTTTTACCGCGAACACGAAATAGATCTCGCATCGCCTTTTCTGCTTTACGGCTCGGGCGACTTTCATTATTTAACGGCGCTCCGGCTGCGCCGATTTACCGAACCGATCGTTCTTTTGTCATTCGATAACCATCCCGATTGGGATGTGCGCCCGCCGAAATGGGGCTGCGGCGGCTGGGTGAATCGCGCGTTAGAGCTGCCCCACGTGAAGCACGTCGCAGTCTGGGGTTGCGGAAATTTTGAATGCTGGTGGCCCCACCAGATTTTCGGCAACCGTCGCGCCGAGCGCGCAGGCATTCTGGAAGTGCATCCCTGGGCCGACGACCGTCCGGTGCAAGATCGACAACGTCGGGGCGCCATTTTGCGCGACGACTGGCGGGACCACTTTGAGCGCTTCTTAACAACGCTCGGTATCCCGACCGTTTACGTGACAATTGATCTCGACTGCCTTCGTCCTGAAGAGGCGGTGACGAACTGGGAGAGTGGTCGATTCACGATTGGCGATCTTCAGTGGGCTTTGCGAAAACTGCGCGAATCTTGCCGGATTATCGGTGGCGACATTTGCGGCGCCTATTCATCGCCGCGTTACGCGCGTTTCAAACAGCGATTTGCCGCGGAATTCGATCACCCAAGAGTTCAGTTGCCAGCTGCCGACAGGATTCGCGGAATTAACTCGGCCACCCTGGCAAAACTCTGGCCGTTGCTGTGTAGGGCAAGCGCTCCGCTTGCCGACCCTTCATGACGGAAGCCGATGTGGTTGCCGTGCAATTCAACCCGTTTCGGTCAAGCCGATTTTATAAGGCCAATCTTTTGAATCTTTGACCAGACCAGCACGGACTGGATTTTCCTGAACGTAAAGCCATTTCTTGTGAAGCGATTCGTTTGAGCGTAGCAGACGATCGAAACAGCCCGGTTGCCACTTCCAAGGCGCGCTTAGTTCTTCGCGGATCCATCGCTTTAATGCGCCGGAAAAATTTCCAAGCTTGGCATCCCGATGTTCTCGTGGCGAGACGATGATGTGAGCGTGATCGGGCATAAGCACGGCCGCGAGAACGGTCCAATCGCGGAGCCTGCCAACAGCAATCTTTAATGCGTTGAAAACGGTTTCATTTGCCAGCGCGGGTTTGCGGTCGGCCACGCAGATTGTGACAAAATAAATGACCGGTTGCTCCCAGCGCAGCCAAACAGGAATTCGCGAAGGGTGGCCCATATGCGACCAGCTTGGCAGGCGAAGCGCCTGTCCTACAACATTTTTAGTGTTGCACCGGTTCGGGGCACTTACTGAACCTTATGGTGGCAACCGAAGCGGTTGCCCTACAATTTATTCCTAGCTGAGTGAAACCAGTACGATCCCGGCGGTGATCAACAGCGCGCCGATCGCTAGTCGCAAGTTCAGTTTTTCCTTCAACACCACTGCTGCCATGAGCGTGATGAATATGACGCTCAAACCTTGAAACGGATAGAGATAACTCAGATCGAATCGTTGCAGCAGGCCGAGCGTCAGGAAGATGTGCCACCGGCTTGGCAACCAACGCCAGACCGATCACAACCAGCGCGATGCCGCACCAGCGCAGAGTTGAGATAAATTCGCCCAAAAAAATCCAGCAGCCGAGCGGCACCAGGACGTCGACCACGCGCGAGAGGGGATAAGCGATGGTGATAGGAATATATCGAAGCACGTAGAGCCAGCTGATGAAGCTGGCGATGATGAGAAGAATCGCCCACCACACCAGCGGCGAAGTCAGACCGTTGATTCCGGTCCAGGAAAATGCGCTGTCAGGCTCGGCAACGTCTGTCGCGCCGCGTTTCAAAAGGAATTCGGAGACGAATGCGCACAGCACGCTGAACGTCAGTTGCAGCCACGGGTTGGCGAAACCGGACGGTCGATTTTGCATCCGGCTTTTTAACCCACCGTCATGTCGTAGCAACCGAATTCGAAGTTCAAAGCTGATCAGCGTTTGGAAATTTGCGCAAGATCGGGTCATGCCGCGTTGGTCCGAGGTATTTGATGACGCGGCGAAATAGCGGATTTAAAAGCGCGTTCGTATGCATGACATACAAATCAAGCGGCACGAGTTCGCAATCGAGGTGCAGCTTGGGCTCATAGTTTAGCGGATTGCTGTAGTAAAATTTCAATCCTTGCTGCAGCGACCACGAGATGATGTCGCGCAGCGTGCAGAAATAAAGATGTAGATCGAGCGCGACGCTGTAATCCAGCCCGATGCATTCATCGTAGATCGCATCGTCGCACACCAGGCAAAAACTGAACGCGACAATTTTGCCGCTCTGCCGCCAGATAAAGAAGCGCGCCCGTTCCGACATCCGCTGTCCAATCGCGCGAAAATAATCTTTGGTCAGAGTCTCAAACTTAAACGGCGAACGCTCATGCACGGCGAGGTAGAGCGGATACACCTCGTCAACCCAGGGCGCGATGTCGTTCACGACCTCCATGTCGATCTTCGGCGCGCGTTCGGCTTTGCGGAATTTCCGGCGCAGGTCTTTCCGGGTTGCCTTGCTCAGTGTGCGAAAATATTCGTCCCAATTGCGATAATGCAGGGCGAGTCGTGTCATCGGCATGCTCGGGATGCGCGCATAGCCGTTTGTGCGCAGAGTTTCGAGCGCCGGGCGATATTTCGCTGGGAAATCTTTTAAAACAACAAGGGAAGCTCTGTTTTGCCGGGCATAAGCCCCGAGACTGGTGTGCAACGCTTTAGCCACCCACACTTCATCTTTTTCGTCGCAAGCGCCCAGGTCGCCAGTGCCGGCCGCGCAGCCGACCATCAAGACACGCATAGTCAGGAAGCGCGGTAATATTTTTCGGACAAGATCGACAATCGACCGAATTTTACCCGGCACAGCCTCGACAAGATTTTGCCGAACAAAAAACACCGGCTGTATTGCTCGCACCTCGCCCGAATCATCCTCGAGCACGAGGTAATGATGTTCGAAGCCGCCCTCCAGCGTCTCTTCGACGATCTCGTAGTAACGATGATCTTTGCATTTGTTCCGAAACGCGCGCTCCCATGCGTCGCAATCCTGCAGCTCAGCGCGCGTAACGGTCTTCGCCACGCCCTGCGGGAGCGAAATGGTGTTTGCATGCTGCATTGGAAAAAGGATACCGGATCGTCGGATGATTCCGCATTTAAAAGTGGAATCCTTGCATAAGACAAGAGTTCCCAAGCACGAACCGCAGTCGTGGGCGCGCGGGTGGCCTACGCTCCCCGAATCGGGGGAATATCACTTACGTTTTATGACTCGGGCTGTTTGGCTTTTTCTTCCGCCGCTACGCTTTCCACTTTGAGCGTGCCGCTGCGGATGTGCAGGTCGCGCTGGGGAAAGGCGATCTCGATTCCCGCTTCGCGGAATTTTTGTTCGATGGCAAAATTGAGATCGCTGCGATAACGGCTTGGGCGAGCGCTCATCTCACTACTCCAGACCACGAGCTCGAAATCGATCGAGCTGTCGCCGAATTTCTCCAGAAAGACGCTCGGCGCCGGTTCCTTTAATGTATTGGGATTTTCGCGTCCGGCGGCGAGCAGGGCCTCGCGCACTTTGGCGATATCGCTGCCGTAAGCGACGCCGATCGGAATCCGAAATCGCACCCGCGGGTCGCCATAAGTCCAGTTGGTCACCGGCGAATCGATGAATTTCGTGTTCGGCACAATCATGCTGATGTTGTCATTTGTGCGAATGACTGTGCTCCGGGCGCGAATCTGCTGCACCTGACCAGTGATCCCCGCTACTTCAACCCGATCTCCGATTGTGATTGGTCTTTCGGCCAAGATCACCAGGCCGCTGATGAAATTGCTTGCGATGTTTTGCAGACCGAAGCCGACCCCTACACCGACCGCGCCTGCAAAGACAGCCAGCGCGCCGAGATGAATGCCGGTATTTTCCAGAACAATCAAAACGCCAACTACCAGCACGACGTTGCTGACGATTTGGGCGATGGCGTACTGGAGCGCACGATCGAGTCCGCTGTGGACGAGAAACCGATTAAAAAGAAAGCGTTTCGTTCTGGAGGAGATCCAAAAAACCGCGATCAGGAGGGCGATAAGCAAAAAAATCTGGACAAGACTAAGCGAAACGGCTGGAAGCGGCGCGTTCCAGGCCAGCGGAATACCCGCTGCGTTAATCGCGCTGATGGTGAAAAAGACGAGCGCGGCCAGGCTTAAGATCGTCGTGAGAATAGCGATGAAGTTGGTGTCGATCTTGAAGCGGCTGAAAAAACGTCGAACGAACTGGCTCTGTAACGTTCGGGCGATAACGAGCCCCATCGCGAAAAGGCCGACGAACGCAATTAACCCCAGAAATGTGACGTAGTGGTCTCCTACCTGAAACAGGGGTTTTTCAAAAAGCGACAAGGTCATTGGAGGCTAGTCTGAGTGTGTTGCCCGGGTTCGCAACATATAAGCAAAAAACACGGCCAAAGCCGTGTTTTTTCGGATTGTGAAAATCTGCCTGGCCCTGAGGGCCCGGGGCCGTTTACTGTTTGGTAGACTTGTCTTCGATGTATTTGATGACGTCCCCGACCGTCTGGAGTTTTTCGGCATCTTCATCTGGCACTTCGACACCAAACTCTTCTTCAAAAGCCATCACCAACTCGACAATATCAAGCGAGTCCGCGCCCAAATCTTCAATGAAAGAAGCCTGGGGCGTAACCTGCTCCGGGTTAACACCGAGTTGCTCGACGATGATGTCCTTGACCTTCTCTTCGATTGATTTCTCAGCCATAAAATTTGTTCCGGTTCGTGTTGGTTGCGCGTGGAAAAGTCCTGCAGCTGCCGGACAGTCCGGGCACAGGATGGCAAGTAAATGAATTAGACAGCTTGTCAATCATTTTCAGGGCTTTGGAGACGCTGGCCGCGGCGAGCCCATCAATTATTGGGTCGGCGTCGATATAAACGCCGCTACAACGCCAGCCCATCTGGGTTTACTTCCTTTGTCCGTCGAGTAAATGGAAACGATGTCTTCTCCCGCTGCCGAGCCGGCTGATTTGCTCGACCTAAAGTTCCTGCCTGCGTGGGTGAAAGAACCCGTTGAAGAGAGGAAGTACGATTACGTTGAGAGCGAAGACGCGCGCGGACGAGACCGTCGGCATCCCAGAGGGAAGCGCGCAACGTTCAAGACAGGCAAGAAGGGCCTGTCTCGACAGGAAAAGGTAAGGGGCGAAACGCTTCGCGAACGGGGCCGCCGGCCGGTGTCGCGAGCCGAGGATCAACCCAAATTAGCAGCGGTGCCGCCAGAAATCACGGTTCGTTTTCTGCCATACTCACCGGCATTCGATAGCGTTGTGGCACAGATCAAGTCGACTTCAGTTGCCTATTCACTTTTTGCGCTGGCGCGTTTGTTCCTGGAAAAACCGGAACGCTACCAAGTTCGCTTGATCGCAAAGACGGAATCGCCGCTTTACCGACTAGGCGAAAATGGTGCGGTTTCTCTGGACCGGGATTTCCTTGACCGAGACGCGTTTCGGTTCGCTCAAGAGGATTTCTACAGAATCGAGATCACGCAATCAGAGCCGATCAAGGGGAATTTCTCCAATGTCGCGAGATGCAAGCTGAGCGGAACGCTGCTTGGTCCGACCAATTACCACAGCTATCAGCCGCGGCTGCGCAGTCTTTACGAACAGCGCTTCAGCCGCCGGATGAGCTTTACCGACTATCAGAGAAACATCGAGATCGTGAGCGACCCGGCGCTGCTGGAACGCTGGAAAGAAGACGCGCGCAAGGTCACCACATTCACGACCTCGCGCGAAGAATCGCCAGCAACATTTCAGTCCGCGGCGGAAGCAGAACGGCACTTTCGCTCGAACTATTTGCCGGGATTGCTCAGCAGTGTGGAAGAAGTGACGATCGGGGGCGTCTTGAGCCGGCATTTGTCCGATCGAAGGCTGAATCGCGTGATCGAGGAAGCCTGGACGCACGAGACCCGCTCGCCATCGAATATGATCCAGGAGTTAGCGGCGCAATTGCGACAAGCGGGGCTCAATGTTTTTCGGCATCGACGCGGCATGTTGTTCGTCTCGACGATCCGGACGCGGCGATTTGTCCACGATCAAGCAGGAGTTTCTCCATCGGTGAATGCGATTCTCGAGGCGCTCGCAGCCAAGCCGGGAATCAATCGCAAAGAGCTCGCCGAAAAATTGACTGTGGATCATTCGGCCGAAGAGACCGAATCAAAGAAGCTCGTCCTCGCCTCCGACCTGCGCTGGCTGATCAGCGAAGGTCACGTGATTGAGTTCAACGATGGCTCGCTCGATTTGCCGCGTGGAAAAAATGTAACGCAAGCCTCCGGTCCGCCAATCGGACGGACTCGTCCGGTGGCGAGCTTGCCGCCTGAGCAAAGCGCACGTGAAATGCTCGCGGCGTTTGACGAATCGGCCGAGATCGGCGGGAGCTAAATTATGCCGGCTTTTTTCAGCGCCGAGTAGGCGCCGTTTTTGTTGATCGTCTTTAGCCCCCGCGCGCTAACGCGAATACGCACAAACTTTTTCAGTTCGGGCACCCAAATCCGCTGCTGGCGCAAATTCGGCGCGAAAATACGCGGCACATTTTTTGTCACGTGCCGGCCGACGCCACCCTTTTTCTTGGCCATACCGCGACGGTGAATGACACTGCCGCGCGCGACCCGGGAACCTGTGATGGTGCAAACTTTTGACATAACTCGCGAAAAAGCTGCGCAACTTGGCGCGCCCCGCTTGTTAGGTCAAGCGAATCTTGAACAATGGCCGGGCTAGATGGTCAAAATTGACTCGCGCATTGCGCGGCCCAGCCCCAAGATCGACCCACCTGAGGCGAGCATTTGAGACGCGATGCAAAAAAATAATCATAAACTGCGGATCGGGATTGTTGGAGCCGGCAACATCGTTCGTGCCCGCCATTTGCCGGCGCTCAAAAAGCATCCCGAAGTCGAGATCGTGGCTGTTTCAAATTCCACTTATGAGAGCTCGGAAACGTTTTGCCGCGAAAATCTCCCGCACACCACACCGATGCGGAACTGGCCGGAACTGGTCGCGCTCCCTGACTTGGACATTATCTGGATCGGGACGCCGCCTTACATGCATTCGGCGGTGACGATCTCCGCGCTCGAAGCTGGCAAACACGTTTTCTGTCAGGCGCGCATGTCGATGGACCTGGCTGAAGCTGAGGAAATGCTCGCGGCGTCGAAACGTTACCCTGAATTAGTCACCATGCTTTGTCCGCCGCCAATGGGCATGCGCGCGGATTTGCTCGTGAAAAAGCTGTTGGCCGAGAATTATATCGGTCAACCACACCATGTGCGACTGCAAAGTTTTACCAGCAATTATCTGGATCCGAACGCGCCGCCGCATTGGCGGCAAAGGATCGAGATCAGCGGGTTGAACGTGCTTACACTGGGAATTTACGTCGAAGTGTTGCAGCGTTGGCTCGGCGATATCACCGGCGTCTTCGCGCGTGGCAAAATCATTTACCCGATGCGGCAGGGCTACGAAGTGATCATTCCCGATTTGCTCACCGCGGTTTGCCAATTCGAGAATGGCGCCGAAGGCGTCCTCGAATTCAGCGGCATCGATGCACTGGCGCCCAGCGACCGCCTGGAAATTTACGGCAGCGCCGGCACGCTGACTTATGATTTTGGATCCGACGTGGTGCAGGCGGGGAGAGTCGGCGATCGTGCCCTGCACACTGTCGATCTTGCGCCGGAATTGGAAGGCGAATGGCGCGTGGAAGAAGATTTTCTCGCGGCAGTGAAATCGAAGGGCCGCATCCGGCCGCGTCCGAATTTCGAAGAAGGCGTTCGCTATATGCGCGTTGTCCAAGCAGTGGCCGATTCACGTGCGCGCAATGAGTGGGTCGCGATCAAGTAGTTCGCCTCTGGCGGCACGCCCGCGCTATGAAGTGTGGAGGCCGAATAATTTAGCATAATTCCGGTTAGGCGAGGTGTTCTCAGAGCATGGCTCCGCGCATAATGACCAAGGCGATGCTGAAATAAATCATTAACCCGGTTACATCGACGAGAGTAGCGACAAAAGGCGCCGATGAAGTCGCCGGATCGGCGCCGAATCGCCGCAAGATAAATGGCAGCATTGACCCGGCAAGGGATCCCCATAGAACGACTCCGACGAGTGCCACGCCCACCGTGATCGCCACCAGTGGCCAATGCGGACCATACAATTGTCTATGGAAGTAATGGTCCCCAACGATTGACCAGATCGCCACCCTCGCCGTGCCGATTGCGCCCAGAATTGCCCCTAACGAAAAGCCGGCGCGAATCTCCCGACCGGCCACTCGCCACCAATCACGCAACGTTACTTCGCCCAGCGCCATCGCCCGAATGATCAACGTCGATGCTTGCGACCCGGAATTGCCGCCACTGGAAATAATGAGTGGCAAAAACAATGCCAGCACGACCGCCTTGGCGATTTCATCCTGGTAACTGGCCATTGCGGTCGCGGTCAACATTTCGCCCAGGAACAAAATCACCAGCCAACCGGCGCGTTTGCGAATCATTCGCCATAGCGGAATGCGCATGTAGGGCTCGTCCAGCGCCTCCATGCCGCCAAATTTTTGGATGTCTTCGGTCGCCTCTGCTTCGGCGACATCGAGCATGTCGTCGATTGTGACAATACCAACAAGCACACCGGTCGAATCGACCACCGGGAGCGCAGTGCGATCGTATTTTCGAAATACATTGAGAGCGTCCTGTTGAGAATCGTGCGCGCTCAAGGTCACGAAAGTTTTCTCCATCAAATCGCGAACCGTGTGTGCCAGCGGCTTGAGCAGGAATTCCCGCATCCGGATGTCGTCGATTAATTTGCCGCGCTCATCAACGACATAAATCACATTGAGCGTCTCGCTGTCCCGGCCGTGTTCGCGGATGTAGTCGAGTACTTGCTGTACGGTCCAATCTTCGCGGACAGCAATGAAATCCGGGGTCATCAAGCGTCCGACGCTGCCTTCCGGATAACCAAGTAACGCTTGCGCGACGTTCCGTTCCTCCGGCGTCAGCAATCTGATTAACTGTCGCGCCGCAGCGCTGGGTAATTCCTCCAGCAACGCCGTGCGATCGTCCGGCGACATTTCGTTCAGGATCCCCACGACCTGCTCATGCGCCATCGCGCGAAGCAATTGCTGCTGGGCATCGACATCGAGGTATTCGAAAACATCCGCCGCCAGCGAATGCGGCAGAACGCGAAAGATGATCACCTGCTCGTCTTCCGGCACATCGAGAATCACTTCGGCCACATCTGCCGGGGGCCATTCCTGAAACACCTCGCGCAGCGCGCCGAAATTGCGGGCGTCAATCAGGCTTTTGATTTCCGGTTGTAAAATCTTGCCGACCATAGACAGCGATCGCGCGCGAACGCCGCCGAGTTTTAACACCGCGCCTCGGAGAGTGCAATCGCCCTTGTCAACCTGAGCGAAGTCGCGGAATCTTTTCCTATTATGATTCCGTGGAGGAGCTGCGGCTCCGCTTGGAATTTGCTCGAAAGCAGTCAAGAGTGAGTGCTATGCCCGCGACTTTATCCAGCGCGATGATTCGGCGTGAGATCGGCAACGATCACATTTGCGTGCTTACGTTCGATCGTCCCGAATCGGGAGCGAACATCTTCGACGCCGCTACTCTCAATGAGCTCGATGGACATCTCGATTTTATTGAAAGCGACATTTCGTTGCGCGGGCTAATCATTACGTCGGCAAAGAAGTCGATTTTCATCGCCGGTGCCGACTTAAAGACGCTGTTAAAACAAGCGCAAAGCGGCGATATGCGGGCGTTCATCGCCGAAGGACAACGGATCCTGAACCGGCTTTGCGAATTAAAAATCCCGACTATTGCGGCGATCCATGGCGCGTGCGCCGGCGGTGGCTATGAAGTCACGCTGGCCTGCGATTATCGCGTCGCGTCGGATGATCCGGCGACGCGGATCGGCCTTCCCGAAACAACGCTTGGGCTAATTCCGGCGTGGGGGGGTTGCACGCGGCTGCCGCGGTTGATTGGCACCAAAAAAGCCGCGGAAGTGATTTTGAAAGGGAAACTTTATTCCGCCCAGGAAGCATCGAAGCTCGGGCTCATCGATGAAATCGCGCCGCGTGATCGACTTGTCGATCTTGCGCGGAAGAAATTGCGCGATGGAAAACGCAAAACTTCGCCAACCTCGAAGATTGATCAGGAAATTCCCATGCCGCGCGACCACAATCCGGCGCCCGCGCGCGCGCTCGAAGTGATCAAGAAAGGTCTTTTTGCATCCACTCAGCAATCCCTCGCGTTTGAGCTGGACGCGATTGTCGATCTTGGAAAAACCGAATCGACGCAAAATTTGATCCGCAATTTTTTCCTCGCGGAAAAATACAAGAAAGGACCCTCGAAAACGTCGGCGGAAAAAGTGGTGCATGCTGCCGTGATCGGCGCCGGCGTAATGGGTTCGGGTATCGCGCAATGGCTTAGCTCACGCGGTGTCACCGTGATCCTGCGCGATATCGCGCGAGAGCAAATCGACCACGGCCTTGCTAATGTCGAGAAGACTTACGCCGACGCTGTGAAGCGCGGCTTGATGACGGAGGAAAAAGCAAAAGAGGGTCGTGCCCGGATTGTAGCCTCCACTGCGCCAATGGAGTTGCGCGACGTGCAAATTGTTATCGAGGCCGCCTCCGAAAAAATCGACATCAAAAAAGAAATTTTCCGCGAGCTGGCAATGCAGGCGGGTCCAAAAACAATCGTCGCCACGAACACATCCGCGCTTCCCGTTGGCGAGCTGGCCGACGCGACGGTCTCGCCCGAACACGTCATCGGTTTGCATTTTTTCAACCCAGTGAGCCGGATGAAGCTGGTGGAAGTTGTCATTGCCAAACAAACTTCGGACGACACGCGCGAGCGCACAGTCGCATTTGCGCGGCAAATTGGGAAACTGCCCGTAACTGTCCGCGACAGCCCGGGGTTCCTCGTGAATCGCGTTTTGTTTCCTTATTTGCTCGACGCGGCCGAGTTGTTCGAAAGCGGAGTGAACGCAGAAAAAATCGACCATGCGTTGGTGCAATGGGGGATGCCGATGGGTCCGTTGCGACTGATCGATGAGATCGGCGTCGATATCACCATTGATATTGGCAATACGCTGGAGAAGGCATACGGAGGGCGTGATCACGTTCCCGCCGTCTTGCTTTGGTTGCGCGAGGGCCAGATGTGGGGTCGGAAAAGCGCCGCTGGTTTTTACAAATACGAAGACAAAACGCAATCGGTTAACGACTCACTCACGCAATGGCGGCGGGGATTGCATGGCGATCCTGAAGGCGCTGAGGGACCAGCTATTCCACCGGAGATGCATCGCGATCCGCGATTAAGACTGAGCGAAGAGGAGCTGGCCCACCGGCTAATCTTTCTGATGGTGAACGAAGCTGCTCGTTGCGTGGAAGAAAGGGTCGTCGATTCGCCAGAGGACGCGGACTACGGAATGATTTTGGGAACCGGTTTTGCGCCGTTTCGGGGCGGGCCATTGCGTTTCGCGGAAAATTTCGGACTAAAAAAGATCGTCGAAGAGATGGAACGGCTGGGGCAAAGCGAGGACAAATTTTTGCCTTGCGAGATATTGAAGAAGCACGCGCGTGAGGGCACGAAATTTTATGAGACGTAACATAGACATCTTGTCTGTTTGTCGCGCAGGCATCCTGCCTGCATCGATTGCAAACACCGGGCAAGATGCCCGTTCGACGAACAGGCTCGCCACCGCGAGTCCGTCCTGCGGCGGACTCGAAGCCTGTGTTACAGCGACATGAAATCCCCGCTCGAAGCTCCTGAGAAACAGATCGCCGAGGAAACGAGCGCCAGACCCGCGTCTGCATCAGCCGTCATCGACACGTCGAAGATGGCGAAAGGCCAGCGCGAAGCGCTCGAGCTGGCGGAAGCCGCGCGCGATCCACTGGAGGATCGCGGTAGTTTCGCGAGCAACCTCTTCATCGGGCGCTATGATTTCGAGCGCATTTATCCATGGCCGGCGCAGAGCGCAGAAGATCGCGCCGCCGGCGAAGATTTTCTGCGCAAGCTCGAAGCGTATCTGCGCGATCATGTCGATCCAGACGAGATCGATCGCACCGGCGAAATTCCACCGGAAAATTTCAAGGGTCTCGCGGAGATCGGCGCGTTTGGAATCAAAGTGCCGAAGAAATACGGCGGGCTCGGCCTATCACAAAGTAATTACGGACGCGCCGCAGTTTTGCTCGGCAGTTGGGATGGAAACGTGGCCGCGCTTGTTTCCGCGCATCAATCCATCGGCGTCGCGCAACCGTTGCTCTTGTTTGGAACAGAAGAACAAAAGCAAAAATATCTGCCGCGAGTTGCGGGTGGCGAGATTTCCGCATTCGCGCTGACGGAAGTCCATGCGGGGTCGGACCCAGCGACGCTGAGTTTGAAGGCCGAGCCAACGTCGGACGGCTCCGAGTTCGTGCTCAATGGCGAGAAGCTTTGGTGCACCAACGGTGTAAAGGCGGGTGTCCTGGTGGTGATGGCGCGCACGCCATCGAAACTCGTTGGCGGCAAGGAACGCAAGCAAATCACGGCCTTCATTGTCGATGTTGATACGCCAGGGCTGGAGATCCCTTACCGCTGCCGGTTCATGGGGCTGCGCGCGCTTTACAACGCGGTCGTGAAATTCACGAACGTCCGCGTGCCGCGCGAAAACATCATCTCGAAGGAAGGCGCAGGATTAAAAGTCGCGCTTACCACTTTGAACAGCGGACGGCTTACGTTGCCTGCCGCGTGCGTCGGCGTTTCCAAACGATTGCTCGAGATTTCGCGCAAGTGGGCGGGGGAACGTATTCAATGGGGTGTGCCCATCGGTCAACACACCGCCATTGCCGGAAAAATCGCCGAGATGGCGGGAAACGTCTTCGCAATGGAAGCGATGACATTTCTCAGTTCTTCGCTGCTTGACCGCAAAACGGGGGATCTGCGCATCGAAACCGCCATGTGCAAAATGTGGGCAACAGAAACGACTTGGAGAATTGCCGATGACGCCATGCAGGTGCGCGGCGGCCGGGGTTACGAAACTGCGGAGTCGCTGGCCGGGCGCGGTGAACCGCCGATCGCGGTGGAAAGGTTTCTGCGCGACTGCCGCGTAAACATGATCTTCGAAGGCTCCAGCGAAATCATGCGGCTCTTCATCGCGCGTGAAGCGCTCGATCCGCATCTGAAAGTCGGCGGCGCGATCTTCAATACGCAGCTGCCGATGTCCAAGCGCGCGAAGGCCGTTTTGAGTTCCGGGAAATTTTATGCCGGTTGGTATCCGCGGCAGTGGCTGCCTGGCGACGCCGGGAAGATCGACAATTTACACGAGACATTACACGGCCATGTCAACTACGCGGCGCGTACAAGCAAACGACTCGCGCGCGGCCTGTTTCACGCCATGGCCCGATTCGGTCCGAAACTTGATCGCGAACAATTGTTGCTTTCCCGTTTCGTCGGAATTGCAACCGAGCTGTTCGCTATCAGTGCGACCTGCTCTTACGCACAATGGCTGCTGGGCCAGGGTAAACCGGCTGGCGAAATTCTTTCCGTCGCGGATTATTTCTGCCGGTCTGCTCGCATAAGGATTGAGAATCACTTCGCGAGCACAGGGCGAAATGTGGACAAACGCGGCTATCAACTCGTGCAAGATTTGCTCGCCGGAAAACACGCGAGTTTGCGTGACGGCATTGTTTAACGGTCACCGAACCGCCTGAGCGATTGAGGTCAATCGTCCCTACCTCGGTTGACCAACGCTTTTGCCAAAGCTAATCTCATCGGATGAGTATGCCGCCCGTGCTCACGGAGGCGGCTTCACCTCGAAGCCGCGCTACAAAGAGCGAAAAAGGAAAACGAATAGCGTCGTCGAACGTTCTCGAAACGATTGAGCAACACGTTTTGCTCGATGGTTTCAAGGTCGTGGTCGATCTCGAGAAGAGTCGTGGCTCATATTTGTACAATGCGGTTGATGATCGCCAATTGATCGATCTCTACGGATTCTTCGGTTCGATGCCGGTCGGGTTTAATCATCCGCACTTCGACCAACCCGCTGCTCAGCGCGATTTGTTGCGCGCGGCGAAAGTCAAAATCGCGAACTCGGACGTTTACTCTGAAGGCTACGCTGAATTTGTGCGGACATTCGAGCGCGTGGTCGGTTTGCCGCCGCTCGAGCGCTACCTGTTTATCGAAGGCGGAGCGATGGCGGTCGAAAATTGTTTGAAGGCGGCCATGGACTGGAAGGTGCGCAAAAACGAGGCGGCGGGCCGCGGCGGTGACCGCGGAACCGATATCTTACATTTCCGTCACGCCTTTCACGGACGCAGCGGTTACACCATGAGTCTCACCAACACCGATCCGCGTAAGACGGATTTGTTCGCGAAGTTCGACTGGCCACGCGTTTCCTGTCCTTGCGTCGACTTTTCGTTGCCGGAGTCGCAACGCGAACGCGATGTGATCGCTCGCGAGAAGAAATCGGGGCAGGAAATTCGAGATTACATTTGTGATCGCAACATCGACATCTGCGCGATCATTATCGAGCCGATCCAGGGCGAGGGCGGCGACAATCATTTCCGCGGCGAATGGCTGCACACCTTGCGAAAAATTTGCGACGAAAACGAAATGCTTCTCATTTTCGACGAAGTGCAATGCGGCATGGGCGCAACCGGTCGCAATTGGTGTTGCGAACATTTTGGTGTTCTCCCCGACCTGCTCGCGTTTGGAAAAAAGGCGCAGGTGTGCGGCGTGATGGCCGGTCCGCGTTTGGACGAAGTGAAAGACAATGCGTTTCGCCTGTCGAGCCGGCTGAACTCAACCTGGGGCGGAAATTTCACCGACATGGTGCGTTCAACTCATTATTTGCGAATTATCGAAGAGGAACGTCTGGTCGAGAACGCCGCGAAAGTAGGCGCATATTTCCTGGATCAGCTCCGCGACTTGCAACGCGAGGAGCCAATGATTTCCGCCGCGCGCGGCCGGGGACTGTTTCTCGCGTTCGATCTTCCCGATCCAAAGACGCGCGAGGAATTTTGGAAGGGCTTCTTCGACCTCGGCGTGCTCACCCTTCGCTCGGGCGAGAGTTCGATTCGTTTTCGTCCCGCGCTCGATCTGACGGCCGGTGTTGTCGATGAAGCAACGCAACTGATGCGCAAATATTGTCGGCGCCGGCGCAAATAATCATGCAATCCGTTCTCGAGAAACTCGGCATCGCCGGGGAAAATCCGGGCGTCTTTTGCGGGGAATGGCGTGGCGGCGGCGGCAAGATCGACAAAATCTCGCCAATTGATGGTCGGAAACTCGCCACCGTGCGCACGGCTTCTGGCGATGACTACGACACGGCAATTGCGCGCGCGCAGAAAGCATTTTTGAAATGGCGCACTACGCCGGGACCCGTCCGCGGCGAAACCGTTCGCCGCCTCGGCAACGCGTTACGCGAACTGAAACACGAACTCGGCCAGCTCGTGACGCTCGAGACGGGAAAGATCATCGCCGAAGGCGAAGGGGAGGTGCAGGAGATGATCGACATCTGCGACCTCGCGGTTGGGCAGTCACGCATGCTCTATGGACTGACGATCCAATCCGAACGACCGAGTCACCGTCTCATGGAACAGTGGCATCCGCTTGGGGTCGTCGCAGTCATTACCGCGTTTAATTTTCCGGTCGCGGTTTGGTCGTGGAATGCGGCGCTGGCAGCCGTCTGCGGCGATGCGACGGTGTGGAAAGCTTCGGAAAAAACTCCGCTCACTGCGGTCGCGGTGACAAAAATCGCCGAGCGCGTTTGTCGCGAGACCGGCGCTGATCCCGCGATCTTCACGCTGCTCATGGGCGATCGCAAAACGGTTGGCCAAAAACTGTCGGCTGATCGGCGCATTCCTTTGATCTCTGCCACCGGCTCCGTGCAGATGGGGCTACATGTCGCGCAAACAGTTCATGGCCGGCTCGGCAGAACGATCATGGAACTGGGCGGCAATAACGCGCTCATCGTTGCGCCCAGCGCCGATATCGAGATGGCGACGCAATCGATCTTCTTCGGCGCGGTCGGCACTGCCGGTCAGCGTTGCACTTCCACTCGGCGCGTCATCATGCACGAGTCGATCGCCGACAAAGTGCGCAAAAAACTTTTGGCCGCATACAAATCGCTGCGAATTGGGGATCCCCTCGATCGCCAAACGATGATGGGTCCGTTGATCGACAAAAACGCCGTGGATATGGTCCAGCATTCCATTCAGCGCTTAAAGGATGAGGGCGGCGAAGTGCTTTACGGAGGCGAGCGGCTCGAGGGCGAACAATATGTAGGCGGCTGCTATATGACGCCGTGCCTGGCGAATGCGAAATCTGATTTTGAAATTGTGTGTCACGAGACCTTTGGACCGCTCCTCTATTTGCTCACCTACCGCGACTTCGACGAAGCGATCGCGATCAATTTGGCGGCGAGAAAGAGACCGGTGGTGGCCGCGAAAGCGGAAGCGATTCGTGGAAGATGTACATGCGCCGTCAGACGAACACGATCAATTTTTCCAGCGAACTGCCGCTTGCCCAGGGCATCCAGTTCGGGAGCGACGAAGGCAGCGCGACGGCGTAATTTTTGTAGGGGACGCTGGCAACGTCCCGATCGGATTGGTAAGCAAAACTGCTTCCCCTACAGGTCAACGATGTTGCGAGCCGTGGTCAGCTTGAAGAGTTCATCAAGCGTCTCGGCCGTGTCGATGCTCATGATGAACTTCTGCAACTTTTTGCATTGCTCCTTGCCGATGACATCGCCGCCGAGCGCGGTGAATTTTACCGCGATTTCTTCCTCGGTCATTGGATCGCGCGGATCGCCTTTTGGAACATCGACCCGCGTGGAGTGTTGCTTGCCGTCATTGGTCGTAATCGTTACCCGGCTCGGCTGAAATTTCGGAAAGAGCGCTTCGAACTCTTCGTTCGCGACCACTTTCACTTTGTCCATGATCGGAATGAGCGACTTATCGAGGACCCGTTCCTCTTTGAATTGGAGCGGCGTCACCATTCCATCGACGAGTCCGACGGCCATGCAATAGGGCAACGAATGATCGGCGGTTTCCTTGGAGTCCGGTCGATACTTGTGCGGATCGCCCAGGATGTCGGCAGCGCGAGCGATCACCTCGACTTTGATTTCTTTCACATCGTCGGCCTTGATGTTGTGTTCCTTGACCGTCTTCATCATGGCGGTGAGCGGCGAATGACTGAGCGCTTCGATCGGAAAACTTTTCATGCCGCAATCAAGAATGCGGTAGTGAGACTTGGTTGAGTCGGGCAGGTCCGCAACCAACGCCTCGCCGTCGAAAGTGGCCGGTTCGCCCTTGTATTGCACATGATGGAACACGGCAAAGAGCCCTTCCTTGCCATCGATGATGTGTTCAGGACCGGAAAATCCGCCGCGCGCCAGTAGCGCGCTCTCGGCGCCCATGCGCCCCGCCCACGGATCGACCGTGTTCTTCATGTTGGTCAACTTGCCTGCCGTGACCGCGCCCGGACAAAATGTTCGCGAGGCGCTGATGCCGATGGCGGACACCATTCGCGCCGGCGTCAGATTCAATGCTCGACCCGCCGCGACCGGTGCCGCGAACGCGCTCAAGGTTGCGTGATGCCAGCCGTATTCGCGCACGCCGGGTCGCCCGATTTCGCACAGCCGCATTTCGATTTCGTAAGCAATGATCGTCGCGAGGATCAGATCCTTGCCGCTCAAGCCTTCGCTTTCACAGAGTGCCAGCGGCGCGGCGATGAGATCGCTGGGATGGCACGGATCGGCCTTCCAATAAATGTCGTTGTAATCCATCGCACGAATCATGTGGCCATTCAGAAACGCCGCATCGACCGGATTAGTTTTGAAACCGGAGACGAACGCGGTGGCGGTGCCCCCGCATGCGGGGCCACTCATGGCGCGGTAGTGCTTCAGCAAAATCTTCGCGTCATCCTGCTGACTGCCTCCAAGCGCGCAACCGATCGAGTCGAACCAAAATAATTTCGCTGCCTGAATGGCCGTTGGCGAAAGATGCTCGTAATTGAGCGCGCAAGCCCACTCGGCGATGGTGTGGGAGCGAAGAGGCTTTGATTCGGTTGGCTGGTTTGACATGATGATCCGGGTCCTTTTGGTTTACGAACTTGATCGGGCTGCGCAGATTTTCAAGGCGCGTCCCCTCAGTCAGGCATGAAATACTCTGCAAGACGTCGCCTTTTTTGCGACATTTCGTAGCCCAAATTTAATGGAATCTCCTCCAAAGAGGGAGTCGCAACTCGTTCTTAAGTGCCACGGAAAAATCCCGCGAACGCGCAATGGTTAACAGCAGTGCTATCGTTAATCTTTAAGCAGAACGAAAATTGAACCGGAGTAACAAGATTATTATGAAAACATACAGATACAGTAACCGCAACGCCCTCATTCTCATGATGACGGGCCTTTTGTTTCTTAGTATATATCCCGCTAGTCAGGCGATGAGCTCGGACGCGCGGTCACATCGCGCCGGCGTCGCAGGATCTGCCGTTGGGCAGCCTGTTGAGGGTGCTGCTCGTTTAATCGTGAGCCGGGACCCTGGTCTCGGTAATTTTGTGATC
>WNFR01000584.1_pt1 | contig 41165 bp, 34 predicted proteins | sample 5400221 | NCBI WGS metagenome assembly WNFR01 (sample SAMN13153357, study PRJNA577476) | soil metagenome | isolation source: 40 cm soil under Madrone tree | place: USA:California | collected 2016-06-14 | reverse complement strand
CCACATCAAGTGGGCGCCAGGCTGGGTCACGCTGGTCTGATTCGTTCGGGCGACGGGCACGATGTTGGCGACGCAGATCGCTGGCACCGAAACGAGTAAAATTCGCTTGCGCTTCAATTAAGTTGACATGATTTGCCCCCCTGGTTCGCTTGAATCGGAGTTGCGAGACGTCATCTTGCCATTTACAGATAGGGCAATAGGCATAGGAGCCAGGTCCTTCCTCATATACCAAATAACCGCAGCATGGACAGGGAAAAAGTGGTTTCTTCAATTGCATGGGATGTTCATGGTTCTCAACCGCGTGGGGAGTAATGTCGCCTAAATCGTTTGCCGAGGTTTACATTCAAACCGCATTCGCGGTCGGCGGCCGCGACTCGTTTTCACTAAATGAATGGACACGCCGCCCCTGACGGAACTTGAGCATTCTTGGTTGATTTCTCGAAAAACATTTGGCTCCGACCAACTGCCTTCATGCGTTTTTAGTCCGAGTTCTTCCGCGTCCATCCGCGGCTGAATTCATTCTTCTGATATTCACCCATCAAACCACTCCAACCCACCCGCCAACTCACACGACGCATACTCGAAATGCAGCACCCGCCTGTGCTTTGGTTCATGTGCAGCAGACGACGCATGAAGCAACAGCGGCTTCATCAACATCACTCCACCCTTCGGCACCGCACAAGTCACCACTCGCCCGTTCTCTTTCAACGCTTGCACATCCTGCGCATTCAACCGGCCATGTTTATGCGATCCCAGCAGAACACGCAACGCACCATTACTTTCATCCGTCTTATCCAGATGTAACCGCAAAGCGACCATGTTCTCCAACACAGAAACCGGTGGCTGGACATGTGTGATCCCGGCCTTTACTGACCACGGCCCATAGCTCTCGACCTCCCACTGTCGTCGAACAGTGATTGTGAGGTCCTGGTGCCAGGCAACTTTCCAGTTTGCCTCGCGATGCTTATCAAAAAATATCCCACGAACGACTCTAAACCTGGGGTTTGGCGCCGGATCGATTAACGACACAAGCCGCCAATCATTCGCAATCGCACGCGCCATTGGAAACACATTCAACAGGTTCCTTATACCATAGGCCTTCCCGGTCCTCGCTCCAGGCACGTCCGCAAACGTGACTCTCTCCAACCCCTCCAAAATTTCATTTATTGTTCCGGCATCCAAAACATCAGGCACAACCACAAACCCATCACGTTCCAGCACCGATAAAATTTCATTTGTCCCCATTGAACTCAGACTGTTTCACCTCAATAATAAATCAACCGTAAATTGGCCACTTTCTCCAACTCAATTCGTATTTAAATCCGTGTTTTAACCACCCAGTCACGCCGCTCCACCAGCAACGATGCCGGCCGCAACAACGGCCCGTTCCAGATCGATTCCAGTTTTATTTCAGGATCATGCGCAAACGCAGAACGCTTTGGGGTCGACAGTCCAACATCAACGGCATATCCGAGTTCATCTCCGGCAAAACCCAGACGCAGATGAACCGGCTCTTTACGGACAGTCCCCTCAACAGCGTGATCACCGCGTTTCATCGACCGGGAAATCCCTTCCGGACCTGCCCACAACGTCGATTGCAGGCCGCCTTCACGCGCAAGCGAATGTATAAAACCACCCTGTGCGGTTTCCGCTAACAAACGCAGCGCGCGATACACACTCGACTTCCCACTGCCATTGGGACCCGTTATGACATTCAGCCCTTGCAACGGGATAATCAGATTGCGGAGAGATCGATAATTCGAAATTGCCAATGTGGTCAACATGAGACACAAGCCCTTTTACGCCCACACTCAACGCCGAACACCCGTAGTTTAGAGTACCGGCTTCAGCCGGGTTTTTTCTAATCGACGTCCCATTTCTCCCCGAAGTCAAGAACTGGATATTTCTTCCAAATCTTTGCGGCGGTCTCGGTTCCGACCCTCTCCAGATATTCCGAGGCGCTTGACCAAACCCAATCTTGCCATCTTTGTACATACCCGTGATGCACAGGATTGTGATGAATATAGTTCATGCTCGCCCAAAAATGGCGACCTGATTTGATGTTGCGGTCAAAGCACCTATACCAAACCTTACGTCCCCTGCACCCATCTTCGTTATTCCATTTAAAGGACGAACGTCCATGAAATTTCCCGATTTCTTCCCGGAGTTTCGGTAATCGATCCGTCTTTAACAATACGTGATAATGATTTGGTAAAATGCACCACGCGTAAATGACACTTGCAAATGATCCACAAATCTGGAGCAAATCAGATTCGCATTCACTCATCCTTTCGGGCGCAATACCAACAACTTGCTTGTGTTCATAACAAGCGCCCGAAATGATAAATTGACACTCTCTGGTAAACTCCCAATGTGGCGGTGCATGCCAGGGCCGCCGTTGCAGTCGCCTATATTCAACGGCTTCGCGCCGCTGATCCGCTGTCATCTTGCGGTAATCATACATACGGGTGTTCAGAGTACCGGCTTCAGCCGGGTCTTTAAACTTTCAATTGAGGTATTTAACAACTTACGAATTGCCTAAACTCTATTTCGTGTTTCCAGATGTGAAAAGCCTGGCTAAAGCCGGTACTCTAAACAACGCTCCCCAGCCGTGTCGCTTGATTTTGCGACTTCAACGCCAGCTCGTTGGGAATGAACGACTATACGCTTCAAGAATCCGCTCCGTTTTTTCGTTAACGGCCTCATCCACCCGTCGACGAGTTTCGTCAGCTTCAAACCATGCTGCAGCCCGCCTCACACCTTCTCGAAAGGGAATGACAGCACGAAAGTCCGGCACGAACTTCTTTATCTTGCTGTTATCAAAGACCACGCTCCAGCTCTTATCTCCCAGTAAGCTACCCGTCAGGCTTGGCTCTTCCTTAACAATAAAATCCGACGGTATATGGACTATGTTTGCCTCCGTCCCGAGTGCATCGGCGATCGTTCGATAAACCTGGTTCCAGGACAGCACTTCGTCAGAGGTAATGTGAAATGCATGCCCCACGGCCTGTTTGTTCCCCACGAGGCCGGCAAAACCTCGGGCGAAATCCTCCGAATGGGTCATCACCCATAACGACGTCCCGTCGCCGTGCACGATAATCGGTAGGCCCCGCTTCATCCGATTTGCCACTGTATAGCCACCAAAGCCGCCCAGGGCAACCGGGAAATTTCGGTCGTAGGTAAACGAAGGTCGAACGATCGTCGCCGGAAACCCCTCTTCGCGATATGCTCGATTCAGCCGTTCTTCACAAGCTATCTTATTCCGCGAATAATCCCAGTATGGGTTATAAAGCGGAGTGGATTCCGTAATAACATAATGACTCGGTGGTTTCTGATAAACCGAAGCAGAACTGATGAAGATATACTGACCGGTTCTGCCCCTGAACAATGCCAGGTCACGTTCGATCTCATCTTCAGTAAAGGCAATCCAATTCACCACCACGTCAAACTTCAAACCATCCAGCGCCGCACGGACCTCTTCCGGGTTCCGGATATCGGCCCTCAAGCCTTTTGAGCCTGATAGATCCGCCTCCTGCAATCCGCGATTAAGCAGATACAACTCAGCACCATTCTCAATTACCTGCCTGCTGACCGCCGTACTGATCGTGCCGGTGCCGCCAATAAACAATACTTTCATATCGCTACATTGTTCTTTCTATTCCCGATTCCTCTCAATCTCGAAATACAGTCTCGGATTCGGTTTATTTTCCCGGATTTGTAATAACACCCGGTACCTCTACTCAACAAGTCGCCCTACAGTGAGTACCTCTGGCACTCACATGTTTGCTGTGCTGAAAAACACGTGGCGATTTAAGGTGACTTGCTCCACGTAAAAAACTGCTAAAGGACCGACCGAGAATCGATTGCTCTCGTGCCGGATCTTCTGGGCGCGGGGGCATTTTTATTTTGCGAACTAACACCCATTATTCTATCGTGATGCCAAAAATGGCTACTCTATCTTAACGAATCGGTAGTTTGATGAACTTTGTTATTTCACAAAGGTGACGGATGGACGGTGACAGTAAATGCACGGAGTTAGCAACCGTTAGCACTCGAGCTTCCTGTCACTTGTCACCTATCACCCTAATGCTATGAGCTTTTTGAAAGGAACAAACCAATGAGTACACCTGCACAGGCTGTCAACAACCAACCGACAATGCCACGCATCAATGAACCGGCTCCCGACTTCGAGGCAAAGTCAACCTCGGGTCCTCTAAAACTATCGGACTACTTGGGTAAGTGGGTAGTTCTTTTCTCTCATCCAGCGGATTTCACCCCTGTCTGTACCACTGAGTTTGTCGAATTCGCTCGGCACTCCGACGACTTCAAAAAGCGCGATGTTCAGTTAATAGGGCTTTCCGTAGATTCAGTGCCTGCGCATATCGCCTGGATCAGGAACATCAATCAACACTTTGGCGTCGACGTGGACTTTCCGGTAATCGCGGACCTTGATACTAAGGTCGCGCAAAAATATGGACTGATCCACCCGGGCGCTTCTGAAACCGCGACCGTTCGCGCTGTTTTCGTCATCGATCCTAAGGCGAACATCAGAGCTTTGATCTATTACCCGATGTCGCTCGGCAGGAACATCGACGAGATTGTGCGCGTAATTGACGCGCTCCAGACTGCAGACCAGAATGCATGTGCAACGCCTGCGAATTGGAAACCGGGTGAACAGGTGGTCGTTCCACCCCCGCAAACCCTTGCGGACGCTGAAACTCGTCTAAAATCCGAGTATGATATTACCGATTGGTATTTCGCTAAGCGGACATTGTAGTTACGCACTGTCCCTGGTTTCGAATCTGACCTTAGTTTTAATTTCTGGACTTTAAATAATGGTGCACGATCCAACCCGAACCGCTTTTTCGACGAACCTTGTCCACGCTGGTGAAAGAAAACCACAGCCTCCGGGTATGCCGGTTTCTACACCTATCTATGCGACTTCGACATTCACTTATGATTCGATGGCCGAAGTTGACAGGGTCTTCGCTGGCGAACAGGAGGGCTACGTCTATTCGCGCTACGGTAATCCTACCGTGGCGGCTCTTGAAGATGCGGTCCGGGTTTCTGAGGCCGGAGCCGCGGCGTGCGCCTACAGTTCTGGAATGGCTGCCGTACACGCCGCTGTCTTTGCATGTGAGCTCTCCCCTGGCGATGTGATCCTTGCTTCGCAGGATCTTTATGGAGCGACGACTGACCTTCTATACAAGGTTTTCGGGTCGTTTGGTATAAAGACGGTGACCTCGGACTACTCGGATCTCGAGAGCCTTCGAAATAAGGCCCGCGAGATCCGACCCCGCTTGTTGATTGCCGAGACCATCTCGAATCCTCTTCTAAAACTGTGCGACATCGAAGCCTGTGCTGAAATCGCCGCTGAAGTGCGTGCGCGCCTGATCATCGACAACACTTTTGCATCGCCGTTTCTTTGTCAACCACTGAAACTTGGCGCACACTTTGCAGTTCACAGTGCGACAAAGTATCTTGCCGGTCACGCCGACGCCATGGGCGGCCTGGTAGTTGCCGCTGATAAAACTGATCTCAATTCTCTGATTGGAATCATGAAACTCGCAGGTGGGGTCCTGGGGGTCTGGGACGCTCACGAGATATCTCGCGGAGTTAAAACACTGGGAATCAGGATGGAACGGCAGTGTTCAAACGCAGCCGAACTGGCGTCAAACCTGCGGGATCATCCGGCGATTTCCCAGGTGTTCTACCCTGGCGCTACGACTTCCGACAATGAAGATTTGATCAAAAGGTTGTTTCGTGTTCCCTTTACCTCGGCTCTGGTTTCGATCGAACTGAAGGAAAAGACGAAGGAGGCCGCGTTTCGATTCATGGACAGGTTGCAGTTGTGTATACGCTCGACCAGTCTCGGTGATGTCTTTACCAGTGTATTACACCCGGCAACCGCGTCGCACCGCGAAGTCGCCCCAGCGCGCCGCCGTCAGTTGGGAATATCCGATGGCCTGGTCCGGGTTTCCGTCGGCATCGAAGATATCAAAGACATCATCGCAGATATTCGTCAGGCCCTTGCTCAGGAGTAATTGAAAGTGAATATTCCCAATTTCTTGGTTTTGATCCGCGTTTTATCCGCGTTTATCCGCGGCTGATTTCTGGTCTCCCATGCAGGCAAGTCTTAACAACCAGCGGGCGTCGACGCATCAGAGCGAATTTCTGGCAAGCATCGGTAATACACCGTTGTTTCGGCTTCGCAACATCACCCGCGGTCTTCCCTCGGGTGTTGAGCTTCACGTCAAGGCCGAACACATGAACCCTGGTGGCAGTGTCAAAGATCGCGCTGCACTGGCGATGATCTTGCATGGCGAGCAAACCGGAGACCTCGTTCCTGGCAAAATTATTCTTGATGCGACAAGCGGCAATACTGGCATAGCATATGCCATGATCGCCGCGTGCCTCGGTTACGGCGTAGCTCTTTGCCTGCCGGCAAATGCGAGCTACGAGCGAAAAAACATCCTCCGTGCGTATGGCGCTGAAATATTTGAAACTGATCCGGCGGAATCGACAGATGGTGCCCAGGCCCTTGCGCGTCAGCTTGCCGCCTCAGAGCCTGATAAATACTTCTATCCGGATCAATACAACAACGATGCGAATTGGCAAGCCCACTATGAACACACCGGCCCGGAGATTTTGAATCAGACCTCCGGACGAATCACACACTTTGTTGCGGGACTTGGGACGACCGGGACTTTTGTGGGAGTTGCTCGACGTTTAAAGAAATACAATTCGAATATTAATGTGATTGCGGTCCAGCCGGATTCACCCCTTCATGGCCTGGAAGGGATGAAACATTTAAAATCGGCAATCATGCCGGGGATATACGATCCGGCTTTGCCTGATAATATAATGGAAGTATCGACAGACGACGCCTTTGATATCGCCGCGAAACTCGGCCGTGAAGAAGGTCTGCTCGTTGGTCCGAGTTCCGGCGCCAACGTTTCCGCCGCCTTGAATCTTGCGAAGCAGCTTCCCTCCGGGTCGGTCGTGGTCACGATTCTTTGCGACAGGGGAGAGCGCTATTTTAGCCATACTTTTCGGAAGGAACACTTAAACAATGATTGAGCTTCGCGACAGTCATTTGAATGAAATCAGGGAACACGGCGAACGCGATTACCCTTTTGAATGTTGTGGACTGTTGATCGGCCGTTTTTCGGATGGCAAGAAAACCGTAGCCGAGACCTACCCGATTTCCAACGCGCGCGAGGAAGAGGCCAAGCGCAATCGATTTCTTATCCGCCCCGAAGAACTACTCCGCGGGGAAAAGCTTGCGCGGCAAAAGGGTCTTGACGTAGTCGGTTTTTACCATTCCCATCCGGATGACAAAGCACGGCCTTCGCAATATGATCTTGACCACGCATGGCCGACCTATTCATACATCATCGCTTCGATTCTGCAAGGGCAGGCAGTCGATGTTCAGTCCTGGGAGATGGCCGATGATCGCAGCAGTTTTGAATCGGAAGTAATTTCACAAGGAGAGTAAAGTCAATGCCGGTCATAATAAATATCCCGACAGCGCTTCGCCCTTATGCGGGCGGACAATCAGAGTTGGCATTTGAAGCGAAAACGGTCGGCGACGCGCTGGACCAGCTTACCGCAGCTCATGCTGAATTACGCAAACACCTCTATAACGACCAGAATAAATTGCGCAGCTTTGTCAATATCTACATCAACGATGAAGACGTGCGCTATCTGGAGGGCCCTGAAACCGCGGTCAAGGAAGGCGACTCCATTTCGATCATTCCTTCCATCGCGGGCGGAGCAACCATCGAACAGGAACTACGGGCCACCGATCTCCCTTCGCTATCCAATGATGAGATCGCACGCTACAGCCGCCACCTGATCCTGCCCGAAGTTGGTGTCGAAGGACAGCGCAGGCTCAAAGCAGCCAGCGTACTGATGATCGGCACCGGCGGGCTTGGTGCACCTACCGGTATGTACCTCGCAGCGGCGGGCGTCGGCCGGATTGGTATCGTCGACTTCGATGTGGTCGAAGAATCTAACCTGCAGCGGCAAATAATTCATGGTACCCGCGACGTCGGGCGTAGGAAGGTGGATTCCGCCTCCGACCGCCTGAGGGATATCAACCCATACATCAAGATTGAGAGTTACGAAACGCGGCTCTCCAGCGAAAATGCGCTTGAGCTTTTCAAGGACTACCAGATCGTTGTCGACGGCACGGATAACTTCCCTACCCGTTATCTTGTAAACGACGCCTGCGTTTTGTCTGGAATCCCAAACGTTTATGGGTCAATCTTTCGCTTCGAAGGACAGGCAAGCATCTTTTGGGCAAAACACGGCCCGTGCTATCGCTGTCTCTATCCCGAACCACCGCCGCCGGGTCTCGTTCCTTCTTGCGCAGAAGGTGGGGTCCTCGGCGTGTTGCCTGGTATCGTCGGAGCGATTCAGGCAAACGAAACGATCAAACTTATTCTTGGAGTCGAAGACGGTCTGCTGATCAATCGATTGCTCTTGTTTGACGCCTGGAAGATGCGATTCCGCGAACTGAAGCTAAGGCGAGACCCCGCATGTCCAATCTGTGGCGACAATCCAACTATTAGGGAGTTGATCGATTACGAAGAGTTCTGTGGGCTCAAACCCCAGCCAGGAATCTCCACGGCCACCGAGCAGCCAACTGAGCTGCCTGAGATCACCGTCCGCGAATTGAGCGACCGACTCAGCAGAAATGAAGATGTGCAGATTGTCGACGTGCGCGAACCGCACGAATACGAGATCGCACGTCTCACGCAATCAAAACTGATTCCCCTTGCGCAGGTTGTTGAACGAATGTCTGAAATCGACCCAACTCGTGAAACAGTGGTGCATTGCAAAGCCGGTGGCAGAAGCGCAAAGGCAATCGCCGCGCTAAAAGAAGCTGGTTTCAAGGGTAGCCTTCTCAACCTGAAAGGTGGTATCACCGCCTGGTCCAACGAAGTCGATCCCAGTGTCCCGAAATATTAATCACTTACCCGATCTTTGCACTTCGATCTCGCCACGTGGTGGCGCTATGGCTGTTGCCGCGTCCTCCGATCTTTGCTCTCGGTGTCACCCGATCTCCGCACTTGGTGTCACTTGAACTTTGCTCTTGGATCTTGCCGCGTAGTGGCGGTATGACTGTAGCCGTGTCCTTTAGGGCACGGACCATGCACAAAATAGTCCTTCGTCGCGTCAGCGACGATTGAATCGCTCCCAGTCGTTCGTGTGACCAACATGTTTTCCATCACGTTCGAAACATTGCGCTCCTACCGGAACTTGCAGGCATTTTAGATCCGTCAATTAATCCCGTTTTTCCCAAATATCCGCCCCCCCCAAAATAACCATTGACAACCCCTGCCACTATAACCTACACTCATTCCGTTATAGCGACGGGGCTCTGTCAGCAGTCAAACACGCGGAGCTTTGCGCTAGAACCGAGATGCTTTTTATGAAGAAACTCAACGCGCCATCAGACCCCGGTACCGCAGTGAATCGAACTGCACCTTTGCTTGCTCGTTGTTGTTGCAATCACAACACGGGAGCAAGTGACTAACGACCTGTTACAACAATTTATTGTGGCGATTTAAGGTGACTTGCTCCACGTAAAAAACTGCTAAAGATCGAGATAACGGTTCTTGCGATTCTTTAGCGCAAGAACTTTTTTGTTTTGAAAGCACAAGTATGACGGTAGTAAAGAAAGAGAATAAGGTCGAGCGCGCAAAACGCGAGCGTGATGGCCTCGATTGCTTCGATGACATCCTGCGCTATGCAAGTGAGGGGTTTCAGTCCATCTCCGAAGACGATTTGAACGTCCGCTTGCGGTGGTATGGCCTTTACACACAGCGTCCGCAGGAAGAGGGCTACTTCATGCTCCGCGTGAAGGTGCCAAACGGAAACCTTTCAAGCCTGCAGTTGGAGACGCTTGGGCAACTCTCTCTCCGTTACGGGCAAAATTCCGGCGACATCACCACCCGACAGGATATTCAGTTTCATTACATTCGAATCGAAGACGTGCCTGCCATCTTCGAAGCACTTGACCGTGTTGGGCTTTCCTCGTCCGGTGCGTGTGGCGACATTTCCAGGAACGTAACCGGATGCCCACTCGCCGGGATCGACGACTCCGAGCTTATAAACGCAGAACCCCTTGTCGAACAGGTTCATTACCATTTCCTCGGTAATCATGAATTCTCTAACTTGCCGCGAAAATTCAAGATCACGATTTCCGGTTGCTCGCAATACTGCACGGGACACGAGATTAACGATATCGGCCTGATTGCCATCCGCAAACCTGATGGCGATGTTGCCTTCGATCTGTGGGTGGGCGGCGGGCTTGGCGCAAAGGAACGCTTCGCTGAGCGGCTTGGCGCGCACATCTCACCGGACGAGGTTGTTGAGGTTTGCCACCATATTTGTGCCATCTTCCGCGACCATGGCAACCGAAACTCGCGCGCACTTGCTCGCCTGAAATTCCTGCTCGCCGAATGGGGTCCGGAAAAGTTTCGTGCTGAACTGGAATTGCGCCTTGGCCGCAAACTCGACGACGGCGAATCGCCAAAGGTTCCCGTTACGGGCAATCGTGCTCATATAGGAATTTATCCGCAAAAACAGTCGGGTCTTGTCTACGTTGGTGCTGCAACCAAACGAGGTCTTTTAACCGGGACTGAGATGACCGAAGTTGCCCGCCTCGCGCGCGAACTTGGCGGTGACCGTATCAGGTTATCGACGACTCAGAACCTTGTTCTGCTGGATGTTCCGCAGCACAATGCATCGCTCCTGAGCTCAAAGCTTTCAGAGCTCGACCTGAAAACCGACTCTTCTTCCTTCCGTACCGGAACTATTGCCTGTACCGGCAAACAGTTTTGCAAACTCGCCCTGACTGAGACAAAAGAACGGGCGTCGGACCTAATCGACTATTTGGAAAGTGTTCTGCCTGGATTCCGTGTTCCACTTCGGATCAGCGTCACCGGCTGCCCGAACAGCTGCGCGCATTATCAGGTATGCGACATCGGCCTTGTTGGCGACTTCTTAAACACACCGGAAGGCAAGATAGAAGCCTATCGTATCTACCTCGGGGGCCATCTGGGCGATGGGTATCAATTCGGCCGTGAACTCGATAAGAAGATTCCAGCCGAAGAGATTAAGTACTACATCGAACGGATCGCGCGCACTTACCTGGCCGAACGCTTTTCCGAAGCCGAGCTTTTCCACGAATATCTGGAGCGTCAAACTGTGGACCAACTGGCAATGCTTGGTTCTGAAATCGGTGTCGAGGTGCACGCATGAATCGAGATGTAACACATGGCGTGCTCGTCGTTGGTCACGGAAGCCGTCGCCCGGAAGCAAACGATGATGTCAGACAGGCCACACATCGTATCGGCGAACTTGGTGGCTTTCCCATCGTTCAGGCTGCGTTCCTTGAGATTGAACACCCGAATATCCATGAAGGATTTGCGCAACTCGTTTCACAGGGAGTTACTTCAATCACCGTTCATCCGTACTTTCTCTCTCCCGGCCGGCACACCCGCGGAGACATTCCCGTCGAAGTTGCTGAGGCTGCACGTGAACACCCGGGCATCACATACCGGATCAGCGAGCCCTTGTCCGCCCACAGGCTTGTTATCGAAGCCTCTGTCGAACGAATACGCGAAACTGGTGACACTCGACTCTCAACAAAACGTTCTGTTCGTGACGCCTCCGGTGTCGTCTACCTCGTCGGAGCCGGCCCGGGTGATCCGGAACTATTGACCCTGAAAGCGCATTCCCTCTTGAGCACTTGCGATGTAGTGATCTACGACAATCTTGTCAATCCCGAGTTGCTGCATTTTGCTCCCTCGACAGCCGAAAGAATCTATGTCGGAAAGGTTGGCGGAGGACGACAGACGCCCCAGACCGAAATAAACCTGCTGTTGATTGAGCACGGTCTGTCCGGGAAAAAGGTGGTTCGACTAAAAGGTGGAGACCCCCTGCTATTCGGACGTGGCGGTGAAGAGGCCGAAGCCCTGCACAGCGCCGGCCTGCGGTTTGAAATTGTTCCCGGGATTAGTTCTGCCCTGGCAGTTCCTGCGTACGCTGGGATACCGCTGACGCATCGCGGCCTGTCGTCTTCAGTTGCTGTTATTACCGGCGCAAGCTCCGGTGATGGTCATTACCATAGCAGAGCGCTGCTTTCCCAGGCACATGCCGACACAATCGTAGTACTGATGGGTGCATCGCACATTCCCGAGATTTGTCAGGACCTTTGTACATCAGGCCGCGATCCTGAAACCCCTGTTGCTGTGATTCGGTGGGGTACTTACGAAGGCCAGGTCACTGTGACTGGAACCCTCAGTTCCATTGCCGGCGAATGTGAACGGGCCGCGATGCGTTCGCCCGCTGTCATTGTCGTCGGTGAAGTGGTTCGCTTACGAGAGCGCCTTAATTGGTTCGAATCGCTTGTCGCGAATAATCAGAATATCGAGGCTGCCCTTGTGGCGGCATGATAAATCAAGGGTAAGAAAATGGGTCCGACCGCCATACTCGACGCTGAATTTGGAACGACCGATGAGCACCTTCAGGTGTTGGCGGCTGGCTTTGAAACCGCCTCACCGCAGGAAGTTCTTCGTTGGTCCCTCGATGAATTTGGTAGGGATGTTGCCCTTGCAACCGGTTTTGGTGTCGAGGGCTGTGTTCTGATTCACATGCTTGCAGAACTGGACCAATCGGCCCGCATTTTCTACCTGGATACTGACGTGTTGTTCCCACAAACCTACGACCTTCGAAACCGGCTCGAAAATCGCTATGGCGTCACGATTGAGCGAAGGGCCACCACGCTGACCCTTAGCGACCAGGCAGCTCTGCACGGCGATCGTCTTTGGGAAACTCGGCCCGACCTTTGCTGCCAGCTAAGAAAAGTCGAACCGCTACGCCAGGCGCTTAGCAGCCTTCGGGCATGGACGACGGCGATACGCCGCGATCAGTCCCCCGCCCGCGCAAATGCCGGCATCGTTGAGCGCGACACACGTTTTGGCATTGTCAAAATCAATCCGCTCGCAACCTGGACTTCACGCGATGTCTGGAACTTTGCCCTCAAGCATGACGTGCCATACAACCCTTTGCACAACGAAGGCTACCCCTCGATTGGCTGCTCCCCCTGTACGACCCCGGTTCAGATTGGCGAGGATCCCCGCGCCGGTCGGTGGCGAGGAATCGTCAAAACCGAATGTGGCCTGCACCGATAACAACTAACTATCTAACTTAAAACGAGGAATATCTTAAATGCGCTTGATCCGCCCCCATGGGGGTACCTTGGTTAACCGGGAAGTGACCGGTCTTGAACGCGAACGACTTATCGAAGCGTCGAACGGTTTGCAGAGCTTGAAACTAAGCCGTCGCGAGATTTCGGATTTGGAACTGATCGCCACCGGCGCTTTTTCGCCTCTCGAGGGCTTTCTTTGCGAATCGGACTATCGATCTGTCCGTTCAAACATGCGTCTTGCAAACGGAGTCGCCTGGCCAATCCCCGTCACACTCTCGGTAAATGACGAGCAAGCTGCCGAGTTTCGCGAGGGCCAGGACATCGCGCTTTACCAGGATGATCACCTGCTCGGCGTATTGCATCTCGCCGAAAAATACAAGTACGACAAAGGGCGGGAAGCAGAACTTGTCTATCGAACGACGGACCTGGCCCATCCCGGAGTCCGGGCGCTGTTTAACCAGGACGACTGGTTGCTTGGTGGCAGGATCAGTGTTGTCAACCGGCCCAGGAACACCGAATTCCCGGAGTACCGCCGCGACCCGGCGGAAACTCGTTCCATCTTTCGCCAGCGAGGCTGGCGGCGCGTGGTCGCATTTCAAACCCGAAATCCCGTGCATCGCGCCCACGAATACATACAGAAGTGTGCGCTGGAAATTACAGACGGACTGCTTTTACACCCGCTGGTCGGCGACACCAAATCGGATGATGTCCCAGCAGATGTGCGGATCAGGTCGTATCAGGCGATCCTTGATGGCTACTACCCCGCCACACGGACGTTGCTTTCTGTTTTTCCTGCTGCAATGCGTTATGCCGGACCACGCGAAGCCGTCTTTCATGCTCTGGTTCGTAAGAACTACGGTTGTTCGCATTTCATAGTTGGCCGTGACCATGCCGGCGTGGGAAATTATTACGGAACATATGATGCCCACTATATCTTCGATGAGTTCGAGCCCGAAGAGCTGGGGCTGACTCCACTATTCTTCGATCACAGCTTCTTCTGTCGCGCATGCGGCGCAATGGCTTCGACCAAGACCTGTCCGCATTCAACACCTGAACATGTCACCTTGTCCGGGACACGCGTTCGCGAAATGTTGACCGCAGGTCAGCTTCCACCTGTCGAATTCTCCAGGCCCGAAGTTGCGGAAGTATTGATCAAGGCCTATCGCGAGATCGAAACCGAGCAATCGGTCGGCGCAGGGGTTTGAGCGTTACAGATTTCTTATCTTATTTCAGGAGTTTTGGATGCCACAAAGAAAAGGTTTCACACTTTGGTTCACAGGATTATCCGGAGCAGGCAAAACAACGCTTGCCGCGGAGTTGGTGCCTGCCCTGCAGGCCCGCGGTGTAAAAGTTGAAGTACTGGACGGCGACGAAGTCCGTACCAATCTGTCAAAAGGTCTTGGGTTCTCCAAGGAAGATCGCGACATCAATATTCGACGAATTGGCTATGTCTCACGTTTGCTTGCACGCAACGGTGTAGGCGTTATCTCGGCCGCGATTTCTCCTTACCGAGACGTCCGCGACGAAGTCAGACGCGCGGTCGAAGGCGACGGCGCGCATTTTATCGAAGTCTTTGTAAAGTGCCCTATCAGCGTTTTAGCTGAACGCGACGTCAAGGGGTTATACAAAAAGGCGCTCGCGGGCGAGATTAAAGAGTTTACCGGAGTTTCAGATCCGTACGAAGAGCCGTTAAACCCTGACGTCGTTGTCGAGACTGATCGTGAACACGTAAATACCAGTGCTTCGAAAATCATTGCTGAATTGGGGCGGCGTGGCCTTCTTGGTGCAGTGCAGCTCAGTGATTCTACGTTGCCGCCCGCAGTGTCATATATCTCTGGCAGCGTAGCCTGACGCCAAACGGTCGGGTTACACAATGGTGACAGGGTAAACGGAGATAGATAGCAGGAAAAGCGAGTTCGAAGTTGATTCATGTGCGAGTTTGGGTTCCGCTCTGTTCGTTTACCGAATGCACGGAGTTCGCCACAACGCGTCCATTACCACCCGAGCTTCTTGCCACCTGTCACTTGTCACCTTTCACCTGTCACGTTTTTATTTTCGGCTATTCAGCCAGAGTTGTGGTATAAGATTTTTTCCAGACTCGGCAGACAATTTCGAACTCAATCAGCAGTCGCCATTTTGGCTTTTGGAATAAACTCGTCTCGAAATTTATTCTTTGCCACAATGCGAATCTGTTGTTATCGACCACTATTTTTATTGTTTTTAATAAGCCCTATTGTACTTCTGGCAATAATGCTGTAATTAAAGCGCCAAGTTATTTTGTTTTAATCCGCGTTTTATCCGCGTAAATCAGCGGCTAATTCCTCCGCATCGTCGTCAAAGTTGCAGGTACCAATATGGCGCAGAGAATTCAATATGCACCGGAAACCGGGCGTGCCCTCCCGGACCCACTTCTTGACGATTGGCTGCGCCCTGCAATCAGTATGCGCGGTCTTTCCAGGAGTTTCGGTTCGCGGGTCACGCTTGAAAACATCGACCTCGAGATCGAACACGGTGAGATTCTTGTCGTGCTCGGCCCGTCAGGCAGCGGCAAGACGACCCTGTTGAAAATAATCGCGGGGCTTGATTCCCCTGATGCGGGCGATGTTTTTTTGAACGGAATCTGTTCCACTCATCTGTCCCCTCAGAAACGTGGTCTCGGTGTTGTTTTTCAGGAACAGGCGCTCTTCCAGCGCATGACCGCGGCGGAGAACGTCGCATTCGGCCTAAAGGTCCGCAACGTCGATCGTGAAAGCACCGATCGAACGGTAAATGAATTGCTCGAACTAACGGGACTCTTCCTTCACCGTCATAAATACCCGTCACAGTTGTCCGGCGGCCAGCGTCAGCGTGTTGCGCTTGCTCGGGCTCTGGCGCACAAACCCCAGGCCATGTTGTTCGACGAACCGTTTAGTGCTCTTGACGCAGTCACTCGCACGATGCTCCGCCGCGAGGTTCGCTCGATTCTTCGCGAATTGAAAGTAGCCGCCCTCTTCATCACCCATGACCAGGAGGAAGCAATGGGTCTGGCGGACAGGATCGCTATTCTTCACGACGGCAAACTGCAACAAGTTGGCACGCCATTCGATATCTACACTCAGCCGCGAACCGAGTTCGTAGCAACGTTCCTTGGCGCGGCAAATGTGCTGCGTGGACGATTCGCGGGTGGGGCGGTGGAAATCGGAACGGGTCGACTTCCTGTAACTGAGATTCCTCGGCAGTTTTCCGAGGGCCAGTCCGTGAAAGTTCTGTTCAGACCCGAAGACATTGAGCTGCTGTTCGAACCCGAGCTCCCCTCAGACCCTGGAATTATAGGACAGGCCACAATCGACGAACTCTCCTTTGCTGGTTCGACCGAACGCATTTCCTTGAAGTTCGAAGTCGGGGTTGAACAACGCGGGAATGTTATACCGGAATTGCATGAATCCAGGCGTCCGCCAATCCTCAGCAATGCCTCGACAATTGTGGCCTCTCGCAGCAAGTGGGAATCCGGACGCCGCCCAGCCGAGATTGGCGAAACAGTTTCTGTCTTTCTTAGAGATTTTCGAATTCTTTCTGAAACAGATTGAAACGTAATCGGCCTATGAATCCACTCTCCCACAAAACCCCTATAAGGGCCATTGCTGTATCGACGGCACTTTTCGCTTTCATTTTTGTTCTGCTATCCGGCTGTCAGGCAACGCACGAAAACGACCCAAAACATGTCGTACTAATACTCGGCGGATATACGACACCGCGAGAGGCTTATGGGAAAGGGATTATCCCGGCCTTTCAAAAATATTGGAAGGACAAGACTGGCCAGTCAGTCGATTTCCAGGAGTCTTATCAGGGCAGTGGCGCCCAGGCACGCGCGATAGTCGGCGGCTTCGAGGCTGATATTGCAGCGCTGTCACTGGAAGGTGATATCGACAGGATCACCGAGGCGGGTCTGATCACTCATGACTGGAAGGCAAAACCGCATCAGGGCATGGTCAGCGATTCCATCGTCGTGATCGCTGTTCGGGCCGGCAATCCAAAGCAGATCCATGACTGGGCAGATTTGAAGCGGCCTGGTTTGAACGTTCTGACACCCGACCCTAAGACCTCTGGGGGCGCACAATGGAATGTCAACGCGATCTATGGCGCCGCACTACGCGGTTATGCCGTGGTTCCGAAGGATGATCGTACGGCCGCGCGGGCATTTTTGCAGGATGTCTTCCGAAACGTTTCGATTCTTGACAAAGGTGCCAGAGAGTCAATAACGAATTATGAAAAGGGCGTCGGGGATGTGGCCATCACCTATGAGAACGAAGTGCTCGTCGGACGCCAGTCCGGCCAGACCTATGATTACGTTGTGCCGAAGTCGACAATCCTGATTGAGAATCCCGTAGCACTGGTCGACAAATATGTCGACAAGCACGGAACGCGCCAGGTGGCCGAAGGTTTTATTGATTTCCTCTGGTCCCAGGATGCACAGCGAGCCTATGGTCGATACGGCCTCCGCCCGGTTGACGAAGCAGTTCTAAAGGAGGTTCAGGCACAATTCCCCCCTGTTGAGGACCTGTGGAAAATAGATTTTCTCGGTGGTTGGAAAACAGTAGGAACCGAGATCTATGGCCCACAGGGTGTTTACACAAAAATGTTCGATGAGCTCCATGGCTCGAAATAGCACCCGTCGTCCACCTAATTCAAAGCAAATGAGGTTGGTACACGATGGCGAACTTACCGTTTGAATATGATTTCCAGGCCTTCAGGAAAATGCGACCTCTATTGGTTTTAATCTGGTTTTAATCCGTGTTTATCCGCGTTCATCCGCGGCTGATTTTTTCTTTGTGTACCAAATCTATCGTGGCGTGATTTTAGATGAGCACTGCACTTAACAACTCGTTGTATGAGCCTCGGGCGATGCGTCGCACGCCCTGGGGCAAGTGGGGCCTTCGCGGAACGGCATTCCTTTATCTTGGTGTGATGATCGCATTGCCGCTTCTTGCCGTGGTCAAAACTGGAATCGTAGACGGCCCTGCCGCCTTCCTCAACGACATTACAACCCCAACGGCAGTCGGCGCACTCAAGCTTACCCTGATACTCGCTTTTGTCATGACTGCCATAAACGCCGTAATCGGTACACTTACCGCCTACGTTCTTATCCGTTATCAGTTTCCCGGACGCAAATTACTCAATGCGCTTGTGGATGCTCCATTTGCTATCCCTACGCTGGTGACCGGGGTTATGCTGGTTGTTCTGTATGGTCCGCAACAATTCCTTGGGGCATGGTTTGAATCGCATGGCATTAGAATCATTTTCGATCGTCCCGGCATAATCCTGGCTTTACTGTTTGTTACATATCCATTTGTAATCAGAACCGTCCAGCCCGTTCTTCTTGAGCTGAAGACGGACCAGGAAGAGGCGGCCTATACAATGGGTGCCTCCAAATGGATGACATTTCGAACTATCGTTCTTCCCAACATTACTCCTGCAATAATTACCGGATCTCTCCTGAGTTTTGCGCGCGCTCTCGGCGAATTCGGGTCCGTGGTCGCTGTTGCCGGAAACATCCCAGGACGCACTTTGACTGCCCCAGTATATCTTTACGGACAAATCGAATCGCAAAACATACGTTCGGCGAGCGCCATCTCGATACTGCTGCTTGCGATCTCTTTTTCGCTGATGCTGGCCGTCGACACGTTGCAGCACAGAGGGTGGAAGAGTAATGTCCACGATTAGCTCAATCGACAACTCAATACCGCGACTCGGCACGCCTCCAGTAACGGCGTCAGCTAAAAAACGCCAACACAGCTTCGGCGAGTGGGTATTGATACTGCTCGTCTTACTTTATGCCGCAGCCCTCATTTGTGCCCCGTTGGCGGCGATTTTCTGGGGCTCTCTAGTCAAAGGCATCGCAGCCTTCGTAACGGAGCTATCTTCGGCCGCGGCTCTCAGCGCACTGAAACTCACGATTCTTCTCTCAATCGGCGCGACTATTATTAACACCTTGTTCGGAATCTGCGTCGCTATGGTCCTCGCTCGTGACCGCTTCCGCGGCCACCGCCTGGTAAATGGAATTGTCGATCTGCCATTTGCAGTGTCACCCGTTATCGCCGGTTTTATGTTGATCCTCCTTTTTGGTCGAAATGGCTGGCTAACATCTGTTTCCGACTTGTTGGGTCTGAAGCTTGTCTTTGCCTGGCCGGGAATGTTAATAGTTACGACTTTTGTATCGCTGCCATTTGTGATTCGCGAACTGGTGCCGGTGCTCGAACAAATTGGACAGGAGCAGGAAAGGGCCGCCTACACGATGGGTGCTACGCCGTGGCAGGCATTCTGGTACATCACGCTACCAAACATACGCTGGGGGCTGATGTATGGAATTTCGCTGACCTTTGCAAGAACAATCGGAGAATTCGGCGCTGTTTTGGTTGTCAGCGGCGGGGTCAGTAAATTGACAGAGAGCTCGACCCTTTTCATTTTTCGCTCCCTTGATGACCGCAACTATGTCGGGGCGTATGCAATGGCGCTGACCCTCGTCATCATTTCATTAACGGTCCTCACCCTAATGGAGTTTTTCAAAAAGCACGTCCACTCCTCCGAATAAACCCAATTCCCTCTGTCTTCTACCCCCGTCGGCATTCACCGTACGCAGACATTGGACATTTTCTTTAACTAACATCTAAAATCCAACATCTAACATCTGTCTTATGACGATTTCACACATTTCCACCAACGCATGGACACGTTTCTGGTCCCTCGATCCTGAAATTACATATCTAAATCACGGATCATTTGGCGCCTGTCCACTTCCTGTTTTAGAACGACAACGGGAACTACAGTTACAGGTCGAAGCGAACCCGACCAAATTCTTTGAAGAAGTCTATGAGCCGCTCCTTGATGCGGCCAGGGCACGCCTCGCTGAATTCCTTGGAGCAGACGCCGACGATCTGGCATTCGTTCAAAACGCTACGACCGGCGTCAATACGGTCTTGCGTTCTCTTGATCTAAAGCCCGGCGATGAATTACTAACAACCGATCACGAATACAACGCGTGCCGCAACGCCCTGGACTTTGTAGCTGAACGCTCTGGTGCACGTGTCGTTGTCGCAAACGTCACGCTTCCCGTTCGATCTCCGGAACAAATTGTCGACGCCGTCATTGCAGGCGTCACATCGCGAACCCGCCTTGTGCTGATCGATCATGTGACCAGCAAAACTGCGATTGTCCAACCAGTCGAATCTTTAGTAGCAAAGCTGAACGACCTGGGCGTGGATGTCCTGGTCGACGGCGCCCATGCCCCGGGTATGGTCGAGGTTGATATCAAGAGTTTCAGGCCTGCCTACTACGCCGGGAACTGCCACAAGTGGTTAAGCGCCCCCCGCGGCGCTGGATTTCTGTACGTGCGTCGCGATAAGCAGCAGTCCGTGCGCCCGCTTTCGATCAGCCATGGCACGAATTCAAACCGGACCGACCGATCCAGATTCATCCTTGAATTCAACTGGACGGGAACACAGGATCTTTCAGCGTATTTATCCGTACCCCATGCACTGGATTTTCTGGGAGGATTACTTCCCGGCGGCTGGGACGAATTGCGCCGCCGCAACCACGCTCTTGTTATAGAAGCCCGGCGTTTGGTTTGTAGCACGTTGGACACAGTTGCTGCATGTCCTGAATCAATGACGGGGTCGATGGTATCGATACTTTTGCCAAATGGTCTGCCGAACGAACTCAGTCATATACTCAGGCATCAGTGGCATATTGATGTCCCCATCCATGATTCACCGGACGGACAAGGCCGCTACATAAGGTTGTCCGCACAGATCTATAACACGCTCGATGACTACGCAAAACTGGCACACACCCTAACCAGCATGATGTCAATATCCACCTGACGAGATTGCAATACGAAAGTGAACTTCGAATACCGCGTTTAGAGTACCGGCTTCAGCCGGGTTTTTAGGGCGGCTAAAGACTCGACTGGAGTCGCAAGCCCCACACCGACTGCCTTGGTTGCGGCTGTAAGCAACGATGCATCCTTCTGCAGCCAATCCACTTTCCGGTCTTAATCCGCGTTCTATCCGTGTTAATCCGCGGCTGATTTTTTCTTTGTGTACTAATCTTCCGTGGCGTGATTTAGACTCACACAAATACTGTGACTCCAGCAATTCAAAATTCATAATTCAAAATTCAAAATTTCCCAGCTTGCGGCTCTGCCGCGCTGGGTCCTCCTCCAGCTCTTGACTCCACAGTTCGTGCTATAGTAAACATTAGGTCTGTTATATTGACAGTCTGGGCGTGGCGATTTGAGGAACATTGCTCCACGTAAAAAACTGCTAAAGATCCGGTGGGAATCCTTAATTGTCGACCCTCTGCGCCAGATTTAGCGCGGAGGGTCTTTTTTGTTGAGAAAGACTTAATGGAGAAAATCAGTTCTCGATCTGTTGTGATGAAGTTCGGCGGTTCTTCGGTCGAGGATACTTCGGCGTTCAGACGTGTGTCTCGTATCATTCAGTCAAGCGCTGGCCGTCGACCCGTTGTCGTTGTCTCAGCAATGCTGACCGCAACCGACACTCTTCTTTCCGCGGTCCAGCTCGCGGTGGCTGGCCAGAGCGACAATGCTTTCGAACTTATTGAAACACAACTTGTCCGCTATGCTTTCGTGGCGCATCAATTGTTAGGTTCCGATCACCTGCTCGAATTCGACAAGAGACTCGATAAGTCACGCCATGACATCGCTGCTGTCCTTCAATCCTTTTCAGGTCGTGCCGAAGAGCACCCACTCCTCCAGGATGTCATCGTTTCTTATGGAGAAAGGCTCTCGGCAAAGCTTCTCGCCTATGTCTTATCCGAAGACGGGCTTGATGCCTGTTATGTCGATGCTCGGCGGCTGATCGTCACAAACGACCATCATGGTCGAGCTGAACCTATTCGTGAACGAACATACCGGAATACAGAGCGAGAATTGCTGCCGCTCCTTGATTCCGGACAAATTCCGGTCCTTGGCGGATTTATTGGGGCGCACGTTGGCGGCGCTACGACGACGCTTGGACGAAACGGCTCCGACTATACCGCGGCGCTCGTTGGCGCGGCTCTCAGTGCACAGGAGATCGAGATTTGGACCGACGTAAACGGAATTCTTTCCGCTGACCCACGCGTCGTTTCGAGCGCCACAACTGTCTCGCACTTTTCATACGACGAGGCAGCAGCCCTTTCGTACTTCGGCGCAAAAGTGCTTCATCCAAAAACCGTCCGGCCCGCCGCCGATATGCTTATTCCGATTCGCATTCTGAATTCGCGTTCGCCTGACGAGCCTGGAACACTTGTGTCTTCTGAAACCGGCTCCGCCGCGAGCAGTGTTAAGACAATAACCTGCAAGAACGGCGTCAGTGTCTTAACGCTTATAAATGATAGTTCGATTAGTCATGTCGAACTGCTTGCTGGTGTGACTGAGATTTTGCGATTACACGGGACCGACGTAATACTCTCGTCTGCCTCGGAGTCCCGTGTCACACTCGTTCTTGAGGACGATTCGATTAGGCCCACTTTCTTAAGTGCCCTGGAGACATTCGGTCGCCTGCAACTGCTTGATAATAAGTCGTTAATCGCAGTGGTTGGGAATCGACTCAATGTTGCCCCGCATATCCTTGCGCGCATGTTAGACTGTCTCGATGGCATTGACGTTTCGCTGATCTCCGACGGAGGTTCAGAAACACATTTTAGTCTAATTGCCGATCAATCAATTGCATTGACGGTTGTCACTCGCCTCCACGACGAGTTGTTCGAAAGCGATGGTCGAACCCCTTATTCTCACGTTTCGTTAATTGGTCAGATTGCAAGCTGATCGTTCTCGCAGTAGTCTTTTCACACTGTCATGATTCATCCATCACAAAGAACGGCTCATTTTCACTATGCTATTCGTAATATTGTCGATGCCGCTGAAAGGCTCGAACGTGCCGGACGCGCCGTCACCTATTTGAACATAGGGGATCCTCAGGTCTTCGGCTTCCGGCCTCCCGATCACATTGTTGATGCCGTACAGCGTGCACTCCACGATTCATTCACAGGATACGCACACTCTGCCGGCCTTATGGAAGCAAGAACTGCGGTTGCAAATTACGCAACACGTATCGGAGCGTCCACAACACCGAGGGACGTGTTAATCACTTCCGGCGCATCGGAAGCTGCCGATTTGATCTTAAGCGCTCTGGTTAATGAAGGTGACGAAGTCCTGTTGCCGTCACCCGGGTACCCATTATATACGGCGATTCTGAACAAGCTTGGCGCAGTGTCGCGCTACTACGATCTCGACGACGAAAATGGCTGGCAGCCCTCAGTCGCTAATGTCCGCCGGCTGATAAATCAGAGAACGCGCGCACTCGTACTCATCAATCCCAACAATCCGACGGGCTCGATTATTCCGGATGCGCTAATAACTCAACTGCTGGAAATCGCCGCGGAGCATAATCTTCTTGTGATTTCGGACGAAGTATACAGAGAACTCTGCTTCGTCCCGGCTCCCATCTCCGCGTCAATCCTTGCGGAACGCATGAAGCTGCCACTGATTACACTTGAGAGCCTTTCCAAGACCCATATGGTCCCGGGATGGCGAGTCGGCTGGATGCGCTTCACCCATGCGGAACAAATGAAAGAATTCATTGATGCGATTACGCGTCTTGCCAGCGGCAGACTTTGTTCGCCGACTCCGACACAATACGCTGTGCGGCCCGCGTTGGAAGGGGACACTGGATTTGTTCAGGGATTCATAAATGAAATAAAGTCCAGACGCGATGCCGCACTTGCCCAAATCAGCGGTATCGATGGCCTTTCGTGCGTAAGCCCCGATGCAGCCTTCTATATGATGGTAAAAGTCGAGGATCCGCAAAGGCGCGAGGATAAGCGTTTTGTGCTTGACCTTCTGCAATCTACCGGATTACTGGTCGTTCACGGTTCTGGTTTCGGCGCAGATCCGAAAAAGTGCTTTTTCCGCCTGGTATATCTTGCCGACGTCGAAACCCTCGCCACTTCCTTCTCACTGATCAAGGAATTCCTCGATAAGGCAAACGGGAAAGGTTAACGGAGACGAGAAGGAATTGCTTCGAATACCGCGTTTAGAGTACCGGCTTCAGCCGGGTTTTTTTAGGATGGTAAAGACTCGACTACAGTCGCAATCGGAACATTCTTTTGTTCCATTATCTAACGGTTCAGTTTAACTACCCGAAATGAAAATCTCGGTATTCAAGTCTAACTTTAGATTATTTTTAGATTGACATAACGTCCAATAACGATCGGTTTTTTATCTGCGTATTTTGCGTGCTTCTGCGGCCAAATTTCTTCCCGTGTACCGAACTTCCGTGGATTTAGCTCTACGTTGAGAACTTCTTCCTTTCCCCCTTCCCCGTTCCCCCTTCCCCAAATTCTTTAACTCACCGGCTCAAGCACCGTATTCACGATATGCAGCCAGCCTTCCCTTGACCTTCTCTTCCCGGATGTAATCTCAAAAAACCTTTGCTGAATCTTTTCCGTTATCGGCCCGCGTTTCCCACTGCCGATGACCAGTCCATCCAACTCTCGAATCGGCGTCACCTCGACTGCCGTGCCTGTGAAAAACGCTTCGTCAGCGGACTTAAGTTGATCCAGCGTCAGAACCCCAATCTCGGCACTCAAACCAAGATCCTCGGCGATAGTTAGCACGGCATCACGAGTAATCCCAAGCAGTATTGACGACTGTTCGTCGTTCGTGAACAGTCGCCCATCCTTAACAAGAAATATGTTCTCGCCGGAACCCTCCGCAAGATTCCCCTTTTCATCCAGCAAAAGAGCTTCATCGAATCCGCGACCTGCCGCCTCGCGCACCGCAAGGATCGAATTCAGATACTGACCACATGCCTTCGCAGTCGTTGGCATCATTCGCGAACTAAACTTCACCCACGGCGAAACGCTGATTCGGACGCCTCGTTCAAGCCCTCCCTCACCGAGGTAGTCCCCCCACGGCCACGCGAAAATCACCACTTCCACTGGACATCCTCGCGGATTGACGCTCAGACTTTCACTTCCGAAATAGCAGATCGGCCTGACATAACAACTTGCGAAACCGCACTGTCGTATTAGTTCGCAAACGGCGTCTGTTAACTGCTGCTTTGAGTATGGAATGCGCATGCCGTAGACATCTGCCGATGCGTAAAGCCGATCAAGATGCGCACCCAGTCTAAACACCGCGGGACCTTCCGACGTTTCATAGCACCTCATACCCTCAAAGACGCCGGCTCCATAATGCAGCGCATGCGAAGAAACATGGACGGATGCATGACTCCATGGGATACATGCGCCATCCATCCACACCCATTCACTCTGTTCAAATGCCATAACCTCACCTTAATCCAACCGCTATCAACCTGCACTTCTCATTTCAAACGCCCTTAGCCTGATTTGATCCGCGTTTTATCCGCGTTATTCCGCGGCTAATTCTTTCGCTTTACCGATCTTACGTGAATCAATTTGGCACTTCACACAGCCCAAAGTGATTGCTCAGGTTCATGGTGAAGAACAGAATCCTCCCCTGAAACCCAATCGATCCGCGTCGGTGTACAGATATCAATGGCCGAAGTATCTTCAAGCGCAATCGACGAATGCTCAACACCCGACGGGATCGAAAGCATCTGATTCGGCCCGAGCGTAACTTCCCCTCCAGGCAATGTGAATCGCCACGACCCACGCAATACAATCACGACTTCCTCGCTTTTGTGATGATGCGTGTCTGTGACCGCGCCCTTCTTTACCTCAATACTCGCCACGACCACCGACTCGCCCTGGACAACCTTCCGCTGGTAAAGATTACTTACCTCTTCAGGTACCAACTTGTTTAGGTCATAGAACCCCATTTTTCTCTACTCCTTATGACTTAAGAGTGACAAATGACAAAAAGCGACGTGCTCACGGCTGTTTTGTTGCTAACTCCACGCATCAGGTAAGCAAACTGAGCGAAAAATAAACGCAGCACTTTTCCCACGGCTTCATACAAGAATCGAATTACAGCTCGCTTTTTCCTGTTACCTGTCACAGTTTACCTGTCACCTCTTCGCTTTCCTGCAAAACTCAAAAGCCACCTTCCTATCTGGATGGCGGCCTTTTCAGATTCCAATTTTTGTCCGACCGCCGTCATGCAAATCCATGTCGCGCAAAAATACGCGTAATATTAGATGCCGCAAAACTAAGGCCGAGAGAAAATTCATGATCCAACTCTATCGGACCGGTTCGACTTAGAACTCGCTTTTTCCTGTCACCTGTCACGGTTTACCTGTCACCTTTTGTGTTAACGTTAGGCATGGATCTGAGGTTGAACAATTGGGAAGGACAGCTACACGTCGTTCGAACTTGACCAATCCAGACTCATATCGACCCGCAGTACACGAATTTCAAGATTACATCCGAACTGCCCACGCTTTAAGGAGTACCAGAGTTTTCGCTAACAATCAATTTAATAATCCTTATCCCATTATAAACACCATTTAAGCTTGGTTTGGCCAATCCTTACGCGCGGAATGACCGTGTCACCGGCTCTCCTTTCGATTTCAAACTGATTTGCGTAAAATCACTTCATCATCTAAATCAAAGCAGACAAGATTGATACACGATGGCGAACTTACCGTTCGAATATGATTTCCAGGCCTTCAGGACAATACGGCCTCGATTGGTTTTAATCCGTGTTTATCCGTGTGTATCCACGGCTGATTTTTCGTTTGTGTACCATGCTTCCTTGGCGTGATTTAGCCCGAATTGTTGACTGTCCTGGCAAAAACCACATGAACACTAACAACAAAATACGATGGGGAATCCTTTCGACCGCAAAGATCGGAATCACATCAGTCATTCCAGCCATGCAGCAGGGAGCATGGTCGCAAGTGGACGCCATTGCCTCAAGGAATCTTGAACACGCAGAACAGGTCGCCAGGGCACTGGGGATACCAAAAGCCTATGGTTCCTACGAAGAACTCCTCGCTGACGAGGAAATTGACGTAATCTACAATCCTTTGCCCAATGATCTGCACGTACCCTGGACCATTGCGGCAGCCGATGCAGGAAAGCATGTTCTTTGCGAAAAACCCATTGCATTAAACGCTGAGGAAGCAAGAACTTTGCTTGAGTGCCGCGACCGAACCGGCGTTCTCATTCAGGAAGCTTTCATGGTCCGAACTCATCCGCAATGGCTTGGCATACGCGAATTGATATCTTCAGGCAGAATTGGTCAGTTGCGTTCAATTACAGGGGTTTTCAGCTACTTCAACATAGATCCCGCGAATATCCGCAACAAACCTGATGCGGGAGGCGGCGCGCTGATGGATATCGGCTGCTATCCTGTAACAATGTCACGGTTCATTTTCGGAGAAGAACCCACTAGAGTCCTGGGTCTGGTCGAACGCGACCCCGACATGCAGGTGGACCGTCTGACTTCAGCAATCCTCGACTTTCCTTCAGGCCAGGCTACCTTCACCTGCAGCACCCAACTGGTTCCCTATCAGCGAATGCAATTTTTTGGAACTACTGGCCGCATCGAGGTCGAGATTCCATTCAATGCCCCGGTGGACAGGCCTACACGCATCTTTATCGATGACGGAAAGGATTTATTTGGAACCGGAATCGAGGTCAAAGAGTTTCCCGTTTGCAATCAGTATACGATCCAGGGTGACCTGTTTTCACAGGCAATCAGGCAAAACACCGCACCCCCGATCCCGCTGGAAGATGCTGTCAATAACATGGCTGTGATCGAGGCACTATTCCGTTCCGCCCTTTCACACACTTGGGAGTCTCCATCGGATATACTCACGCACACTTAACAACCGCCGCATGAACGAGAATGATGACATCTTTCGCCGTTAACCTGACAATACCATCCCGACTCCTCGCAGACTCAATTGCCGCTGATCGAGAACACGCTTTAGTTTTCTTCCAGTACGCAGGCTTTCCCGCGCGCACGCGACAACGCGAAAGTCATAGAGTTTCATTTCATGATTCTTCCAAAAATCCGGGAACTTCTCACGCAAGTGCAGCAGCACGGCCCTCTCCACTTGGGATTGATAGGCAAAGCTGTCCATTTCAACGTGCAACTCGATTACATCCAAACGGCCGTCGTGCTTTACGATTGCCTGCCAATCAGCACCGGCTTCAGGTACGCCGCTCAAAAGTTCGGCGAAAACCCACGGCCCGACATTACCCATGCCGCAAACGACCATTTCATCCGTTCGCGATCGAATCTTTGCAATACGCTTAGCAAAAAAGCCACATTCACAAGGCTCGTCGACCAAATGCGTCAGATCTGTGGAGCGGTAACGGATCAACGGCATAATGTCGCGTGTCAAAGTTGTGTAAACCAGTTCGCCTGACCCCGTATTGTCGGACTCAACGACTTCGAAGATAAAATTCAGATCGTTTCGATGATAGCCCTGCTGTTTTACACATTCGACTCCCATCGAGCCGAATGCTTCCGTTTGACCATAGCTGAGGTAGACCGGAGCTTCCCACGTCACTTCTATCGCCTGTCGCGTGGTCTCCGCAATGTTCTCGCCCCCACCAAAGAGAAATTTTACGGGCCAGATACCACGACTCGCTGCGACATCCGAAAGGCGCATCAACCATGATGGTTCACCAAAAATCACAGTGGGTCTATAAATGCGCGCGCGTTCATAGAATTCGATGGGATCTATCTTACCCGCTTCCGAGTGAAAGCATCCGATATATTGAAAGGCTGAACGCGCCGTCGCGGGAGAGACCCAGAAGGAATTGTCAAAGGCGCTCAACACCGTGTCCTCCCGCCTGAGTCCGAGAAAGTAGAGTGCGACCGCGCTGGCGCGTCCCATTTCGTCAATCTCCCGGTGCGAGAAGAAGACGCGTTTAGGGACTGGTGAGGTCGTTCCGGTAGTCTCGAATACCGTGTCTCCGCGCCCAATTCTAAAGTCCTCGAATCGCGCTCGCAGATCCTCGCCCGTGGTATAGAAATCGCCAAGCTGTGACGGGTGACGAATACGTTCAACGTTTATACCTCGGCGTCGAAACTCTTCCCGGTAGAACGGCGATCTTACTGCAGCGAGCCGCAACGTCTGGCGAAACCTGGTACGTTGCAGTGCTTCATAAACTTGCGACGGCATCGCGTTCAACAAAGCGATAGCACGCCTGGGCTCAAGATGAAGTGCGAGGCGTTCGCCCTGTTCTATTAATTTTGAAAGCATGGCTCAATCAAAACAGACATGTACGAAAGAGATGCGCTCTGCACCGATCGAATATCTATCATTCAACTCATCCTCGGTAGGTACCACCGACTACGTCCCCTAAATCCGGTCCGGTGCACACCTTCGGATCAACTGTTCAAGCAACTCGACCGCCAGATCTATCTCTTCTTCCGTGATATCGAAACACGGAGCCAGTGTGAAAACGTTCTTGTAGTAACCGCCGACATCCAGCACAAGTCCCATTCGGCGGCCCCTGGCCTCCAGATCGCCCTTCATTCCTTCCGCAAAGATTAGATCCGTCAATTCCCGGTCGGGCTCGTAGCCATCCGCATGACAAATCTCAATTCGGAGGGCCATCCCCATCCCATCCGTATCACCGATCACTTTCGGATATCGACGTTGCAAATCTCTAATCTGGGCAAGGAAATATGCCCCTTTTCTCCTGGTAATCTCTTCGTAGTTCTCTTCCTCCATCATGCGGATGGCTTCCAATGCTACCGCAGTGCCGAGCGTGTTTGAGGAGAAAGTGGAATGCGTCGAACCCGGCGGGAATTTTTCGGGCGAGATCAGCTCTTCGCGCGCCCATAGCCCGGAGAGCGGGTTCAATCCATTCGTCAGCGCCTTGCCGAAAACGATGATATCCGGCTCTACATTGAAATTTTCAATAGCCCAAAACTTTCCGGCACGATAAAAGCCCATCTGAATCTCGTCGTCGACGAGCAGGATATTACGTTCATCCAACACCTTCTTCAGCGCCGGAAAGTACTCCGGCGGAGGAATCACGTAACCTCCCGTGCCCTGAATCGCTTCCGCGTAAAAGGCAGCGAATTCCGACTCTCCCGCCTTCGCGTCCCAGAACGAGTTGTACTCGGTGTCGAAATTTCTGGCGAATTGGTCGACGCAGTAAAGCCCACAATCCTCACGTTTCTTCCCGTATGGACAGCGAAAACAATAAGGAAAAGGGACGAAATGCGCCCGGTCCGAAAAGTGGCCGAAGCGGCGGCGGTAGCGATAGCTCGAAGTAATGGCTGATGCTCCGAGCGTGCGTCCGTGATAGCCCCCCATGAATGCGAAGACCAGATTCTTTCCAGTGGCATTTCGGACAATCTTCAAAGAGTCCTCAATCGCCTGGGCGCCACCCACGTTGAAATGCACCCGGCCTTCTAATCCGAACTTTGACTCGTTCAGCCGTCCGATGGCAGCCGCCAACTCAACCTTTTCAGGATGAAGATACTGGCTGGCCAGTTGCGGTAACTTGTCGATCTGATTCTTCAATGCCTCATTCAATCGAGGGTTGCCGTAACCGAAGCTCGCCGCCGAGTACCACATCTGTAGATCAAGATATGGCGTTCCCTCTCTGTCATAAAGATAGCTGCCTTCGGCGCGGTCGAAGAATTTCGGTGGCTCCAGATAGTGAACAGTATCGCCCTGTGAACAGTACTTGCTCTCCAGCTCACGCAGTTCCTGCTCACCACTGACTCGGGTGAGTTGTACCAGATCGTTATTAGCTACACTCATATTCGTGTGTCGTTTTCCCTTCGAGTTATCAGGCACTCGCCCTGTCCATCTCTTCCGCTATCTGGAACCTGGATGAAGTCAACCAGCGTTCCAGATGCGTGGCTACTTCTCCCAGGCCTTCGAATAATGTGTGATCTATCGATTGCTCGCGACAGTAAACTGCTAGCTTCCCTTTGGCGAATACCATGTCTGCGCTTTGTGCGGCATAACGGTCCGAAAGGCCGTCGCCGACGAAGACTGCAGGCACATTCGCGGTATTGAGAAGGCGCATCACTGCCGGTTTGCATGTCGCGCAACCATGTGCGCATGTCTGATCAAAGAAAGGGAACGCTGTCCGCCACTGCTTCCCTACGACCTCGAGGTGGCTCGCGCACACACGCCCAACACGCAACACTTCGCCCGAGCCCAGTTTTATTCGAGAGAGGATGCGACTGATGCAGTAGTCGAACCCATCGCTTATAATGTGCACAGGAACTTGTTGCGAGGCGCAAATCTCAATCAGCGCCGCAAAACCTTCATCCACTTCGATATCGCCAAGCAATGCATCCAGTTCGGCCCGGGTCGCTCTGACCAGAGCCATCTGGGCACGCAAGCATTCCCTCGATCCGATCCGCCCATCGCGCCACTTCGCTTCGAACTCCAACCACTTCGGCTCGGCGTAAGTCTCCAGGATGTAGTCGACCGCGTCGCGGCGCGAGATAGTGCCGTCAAAATCCAAAAACATGATCGCCCTTGTTGTATGCGCTTTAGTCATGTGTTGATCCTGTTTCATGCTCTCCGGTACTCGTCGTCCAGTGAAAGTAACTCTGCTAGTGGTACGACGCGGAGTCCCTGGCTCCGCAATCCCGTAATAATGAATGGCAACGCTTCAGCAGTTGCCCGGCGGTCCTGCTTGCAGTCGCTGTCACCGTCATGCAAAAGGATGATCGAACCGGCACGTACCCGTCGTAGTACACTCCGCGCAATTATTCCTGGCGGATGGCTCTTCCAATCAAAACCTGCAACATCCCACTGGACCGTTCGCAATCCGAGACTTCGCGCCGCGGAAAAGTAAGCTGGAGTGCGTACGCCGCACGGTGGGCGCGCGAATTCTGGTTTAATACCCGTTGCTTCAGAAATAACTTCCTGCGCTTGTTTCAACTGTCGATGGGTTTCACGCGGGCTCCGGTAAAGATAGATAGGATGTGAGTACGAATGGTTCCCAATCGTGTGCCCCTCTAGTGCGATTTGCCGCGCAGTTTGAGGAAAGCGCTCCACCTGTCGGCCAATTAGAAAGAACGTTGCGCGCAGGTTATGTTCAGCAAGTATGTCCAGGATGCGATCGGTATCCGGCGATGGTCCATCATCAAAAGTCAGGGCTACGGCCTTTGAGTCACGGCGGCCATGCCAGTCCGTTCGGCCAAGCCACTGCGACCGAACAGCGTACGTGGCGTAGTACGCGGCCGCCCCACTGCATAGCAGCAGTGGCGAACTTCCTACCAGTAATGGAACCAGAGCGTTAAACATTTGACTCAATGCCCTGCAACTGCTGCGTCCGATGTTTCACAGGCCGAGTGAAGAACAACCCTTCCCTGCTCTTGCACCTCCAGAGTATGAACAAGCCACTCCGCGATTCGCCTGGACACACCAGACTTGAAATGTGTGCGAGCGTTTTCACGGATCCGCTTCAGCTCTGACGGCTGCGCCAATAAACGCGTTACGCGATCTGCCAATTCCTCCACTGTATGCACTGCGCAACCGATTCCCCATTCATCAAGCAATCCGTGCTGTACACGCTCTGCACCAGGTGGCGGCTTCAGTGCAACCATTGGAAGCTCCGAGGCAATCGCCTCATTGAACATGCCTCCAAGCTTTGAGACCATCAGGTCGGCTGCACACATCAGCTTCGGCATCTGGTCAGCCTCGGTCCAACCAAGCACTCGCAACCTGTCACCTCCTGTGTATGACAGACGTTCACAACGCCTCTTAAGACGCTCGTTGCGTCCCGTCAATACCACTAACTGAAATGCGCCGTGATCCACTGACAACAATCGGCCGGCGATCTCTTCCATTCGGCCTATCCCTTCCCCGCCACCGGCAACTAACACCAGGGGCCTTTGCGGATCTAATCTAAGCCAGTTGCAGACCTCGCGACGCTCCGTCTCTCGTTCGCGTGGCGCGTCATAGCCGGCAGGCAGCGGTGCTCCCCACGTTACAACTCGCTCGCGCGGTGCGCCGTTTGCGATCAACTCTTCCCCCAGGTTTTCCGCTACGAAACAGTAAAGGTCTACTTCAGGCTGCACCCATGCACGGTCGGCATCGAAGTCGACATTGACTGCAATTAGCGGGATGTCCTGTCCCAGGTCGCGTTTGACCAGCGCAGCGACCTCACAACAGCCGACTTCCGTTGCGATCAGTGCACAGGGCCTCACCTGGCGCGCATACTGAAACAGGCGACGACACCCGCGACGGTAATACCACTCTGGGCTCGTCTGTGTTTGTTTCTTCTGATATCTGTCAATGCGTTCCCAGGCAGCAGGGGCATTCTTCACGATCCAAAGATATGCCGAAACATGTGTGAACCGCGCCCATCCTGTCATGTATTCCGCCACGTCGATCACAGTCACCGGCAATTCGGGTTGTTCCTTGTGAATCGCCGCAGCAATCCCCTGAGCAGTTCGGATATGGCCGGCCCCGTTGGAGATCGCCAGTATCAGAACTGGACCGGAGTTCCCGCCAGGTTTTCGAGACGCCTCACTCACGAGGTGATCCTTCCGCTGGTCATTGCTGCACGGCCAACGCCCCGTTTATAGCCAACTGTGCGATCGCTGCTGCCGCGTTCGGGCGGGCTAATCTTTCCGCACACTTCGACATCTCTCGACGGCTGTCTTCATCATGGAGAAGTGCCAACACCGTCAAAGCCGTTTCCTTCGCACCCTTGGTCACCATACCTGCACCTGCTTCCACCAGGCGTGTGGCATTGCGGCGTTCCGGCCCTGGAATGGCGTCGAAAACTACTATCGGCAAAGCGCACATCGCCGCTTCGGCAGCCGTAAGTCCCCCAGGTTTCGTGGCGAGCACTGCCGCCGATTTCATCAACGACGCGATATTGTCAGTCCAGCCCAGCACGGACAGTGACATCCCTGTTGGCGGCCGTAGTCGAGCGAGCCTGCGTCGCGCGCGCGTGTCGTGACCAGTTACGGCGACGATGCGCATCGCCCGTCCGCTCTCGCAAAGCCACTCTGCCACCTGGTCCATTCGTGTCGGCCCCATACCTCCACCCATTATCAGCACCAGCGGGGGATCACCTCTCCTGCCATTGCTGGCTTCTAGCGCTTCTCCTTTCGGCATCGAAACGAACTCCGCCCCGGTCGGAATTCCGCAAAGCGTTATGTTCTCGTCGGATGCTCCCCAGGATCGCAATTGATCCCGCACATAGGCGTCGGGTACTGCGTAGTAATCGACCTCCGGCTTGACCCACACAGGCTCGGCCTCATAGTCGGTGATGACGTTGATGAGCCGCGCTTTTGTAAGCCCATTACGCTTCGCGATAACGGCCATTTCACAGGCTGCAACTTCGACAGCAACAATAACCTCGGGCTTGAAGTCGGCAATCCCTTCGAAGACCCGTGGGCATCCCCTAAGGAATGCCCACTCCGGCGCCGTGCTGCTCTCCATCCGCTCCACTCTTCGGGTGAAGAACCGATCCCACAGAGCAGGGGCATAGCGAAGCATCAACCAGTAGGGAATCACGTAACCCGCACGAAACAGATGCCGGCAGTCCGCAAGGGCATCCAGAATTCGCACCTCCGCTTCCGGCGCTCTACGCCGCAATTCATCCGCGACCGTGCGCGCGGCCTGAACATGCCCGGAACCAAAAGATAGCGTCAGCACCAGAATGCGCCGCGCTCCAATCTTCCCCGTCACACTTGCCTCCACACGGTAAGCCGTAAGCCAAACGTGAGGGTTGTAACGGCCATTAGACCCAGCACAATTAATTCGCGACCTGATCCGGGGCTCCCTGCGAGTGCGGCTCCAATGGCACGTGCTGCCAACGTCGTCGGCAGCCACTGAGATACAATTCTCAAGTGTTGTGGAACTGATTCGGGGGTGTAATAAATGGGCGCGAGAAAGACCAGACCTGCGCCCAGGGCGTCCGTTAACATTGAGCCCTGAGTGAAACTACGAGCTAGCGCAGCGATAATGACGCCGAATCCACAAAGGCAAAACACGGTCAACATTACTGCAGGAACAAGCAGTAGAATGCTCGGCAGCAGAGGAATCCCTATCGCACGCCCCAGGATAATCAACGACGCCGTGCTGAGTGCAGCTTGCACGAATGCAAAAGTAAGCATTCCGGCGATGTAGGAAGACGGCGCCAGCGGCAAGGTTGCAAATAGTTTCAAACGCCCTGTAAACCGATTCTCGAGCAGCAGATAACCTAGCCAGCTTATTGAGGTCAGCGATAGCGAAAATACAATCGATCCGGTCAGGAAGCGTAAGCGGATGCCATCCTGTGCGGCTCCGGCGCCTCCAACAGCATTTGCAAACAGGTACATCGCCGCCGGGAAAACCAATGCCGCGAGAAGGAACGGTCCCACTTCAGCACGCATGTTCATGAGCTGGATTCGAAAGACACACGAGATGTCTATAAGTCGTTTCATCAGCTCTCTTCCATTCCAGCTGGAGCGAAACGCTCGCCGGTCAGCTTGAAGTAAACATCCTCGAGCGAGGCGCGTGCTATGGAATATTCGGAAAGACGCGCACGCGCGACCAATGCCTGCACTTCCGCGAAACTCGCGAAGTACCTTACGCACAACTTTCCAAATGGATCCAATGGATCGCGATAGCTGAGCCTGTAACTGCGATCGAGCTTCGCAAACAATTCATCCATGGTGCCGAATGCGATCAGACGTCCTTGTGCGATGATGGCGATACGATCGCTCAGACGTTCGGCCTCCTCCATGTAATGTGTAGATAGGATCACGGTTGCACCGTCCGTAACAGCGCGCCTGATTACACCCCACACACGTTGTCGCGATGACGGATCGAGTCCGGTTGTCGGCTCATCGAGCACGAGGAGGGGTGGACGGCCCAGGAGCGCGAGCCCGATCAGGATGCGGCGCCGTTGCCCTCCGGAAAGAGAGCCGACCCGCTTCTTCGCCTCGGCGACAAGGTCAAGTGATTCGATTACTTCCTGTGCTGCCAAACGGGCCTGATTCTTCGAAAGACTCTTAAACCGAGCGAAGAGCTCGAAGTGCTCGCTTACAGTCAGGGAATCGAAAACTCCGGCCTCCTGCGGTGTAATTCCCATCAATTGCTTCGCACTTTGCGGAGTCCGAACAGCGTCGATATTGAAGACTTCGATACTACCGGCTGTTGGATGGAGCTCGGTCGTGATCTGACGCAACAAAGTTGTCTTGCCTGCGCCGTTCGGGCCCAGGATTGAAATCAATTCACCCCGACGTACATCGAGATCAATACGACGGTTCGCTTCGGTACCGTCGTTGTAACGCTTCACCAGACCTCGAATGCGAATAGCGAGAGAGTCAGCGAATTCCGCGCTCTCCGCAGTATCCGCTGCTACTTCTCTGGAATCCATGGTAACCAATGGTCTCTTCGTCATATCAGCTGCGAGAATATCCGATACCCTCTTCACGATAGCTGTAGAAAATCTCTCGCTGAACGGATCGCGGTAAATGGACTATTGCGATAGGCGGAAACTTCATATGGGCAACCTATCTTGCAGCCTTTGCAGAAGTCCCACATATCCGGCGCCTGAGCAATAATTTTTCTGACTTCAGGTGATTCGTAGATCTCGAGCAAAGACATCTGTGGAGCGCCACTATGCAACCGAACGAATGCGCAGGGAAATTGGATTGAACCATCTGGGCGCATATTGATTAGGTGCGAAGCTGAACGGCATGGAAACTTTTTGGAGAAACCACCAGAGCTGTAAAATTCGTAATACTGTTTGTAGAAACGCACGCACTTATATTCTTTTCTCAACTCCATCACGGCACTTGCGACCTTTTCCAGCTGTTCCCGTTCCATCTCGACATCTTCGGTCTGCCAGGTTGTGCGCACCACGTTGTGCACTGCTTCGGTGTGCAGCAGAAACCCACGCTCTTGGCAGTACCGAGCGAGCGCCGGTAAATCTTCGATATTTTCAAGATCAACGGCTGCGTTAATCTGAATTGTGTTGTAGCGAAGATTGCCCTTGATGTAATCGAGCGCGGACAGAATCGTTGGCAGGCCGTCAATTCCTCGCCTCTTTGTGAATTTCTCTCGGTCCAGGGTATCGATCGAGACTTCCAACTGATCCAGCTTTACGCATGCTTCGGCATAACGCTTAAGCGCCAAACCATTGGTGGGCATTGAGGTGTAGAACCCTTTGTGTGCGGCATACTCAATATATTCCGGCATGTGCGGATTCATTAGGGGCTCGCCGCCGGAAAAACTCCAGGCGAAGACGCCAAATTGTGCCGCCTCGTCCATCCTGGAAAGAACACGGTCGCGTGATGCCCGATCTTCAGGCTGCTGGTTTTGCCAGATGGCACAATACCCGCACTTCATGTTGCAGTGCAGTGTTGTCTCGAACATCACCATAAATGGCCGGTTAAAGCCATACCGGAGCTGTCTCAAGGCATTGGCGACCATCAAACTCTTCTTCACAGCATGCCCTCGGATTCAACGACCGAATTAAAACCTGCGAGCAGACCCGTTACGCGAAACGACGGCCACTGCCCCCCTGGGACGGCCAGTTGATTCGCTGGATATGGCGGGTGCAGGAGGAATCGCTTAGCTATCAATTGAAAATAGTGACAATTGTTCTTGGTTAGCATCGAATTGGACACGTTTAAAGAGCAACAGACGTGCCGCTCGGTTGGAACGGGATTATGACAGGCTCAGACCTCCCTGGTTCGCCAACTTAACGTCATTGCGGGAAGGTTTCGGTCTACCGTTTCCGCAAGACAGTGGCGTAATGTCGCCGGCCGATGGGGGAGTGTGACAAAGTGTCCCTATGTCAAAAAATAATATCGAACCCGCCGGTGAGGTAACGTCTATAGGAGGCGAAGAATTGACCAAACCGCGGGTCAGCGATGTTTGACCGTACATCGCGTGGATTGAAGTGATCCGTCAGGTTGAAGCCTCTTAGGGAAAGACGCACGCCATATTTTTTCGTCATCTGAAACTCCTTCGAAATCTCGGCGTCGAATGCAAAGAAGAAAGGGAAACGTGTCGTAATGGCATTGCGCACTCCAACGAAGTTTTGCGCTCCATCACGCACCGAGTAGGGGAAACCGCTGCGGGCTTCGATGATCGGAGCAAAGGTAATGCGTCGAGGAAGCGAAACAGTTCCCCAGGCGATGAACCGGTGAGGAACGTCGAATGGGAGATAAGAGAACTGATTCGGGCGAATTATGGGATCGCCGAAATCGCCGAAATAGGTGTTGAAGTAGTTTAGATCGCCACGCGCTCGAGAACGGGTATAGGAGACGTTGATGGCATACTTCTCGGTACGCGCAAACCGCGCGGTCAATTCCAGCGCCCTGTAGTTCGCCTTGCCCGATGATCGCAAAACGATGGCGCTCTGTCCGCTCATGGCCACTTCAGGATTTATGACATAGATATTCCTGGTTCGGCTGCCAATCAGGTTGGCACGAAAACTGGCCCACGAGTTTATTACCTGGTCTATTTGTATATTCCAGGTGAGGTTTTCTGGCACAAAACCGACTTCCTGACTCGAAAACCGAAAATCGAGCGGGACCAGCGGGGTCTCGCCGATCAACAGGTTCGTAAATCGGCGGCTCTCGACCACCGTCTTCCCATCCGAAGCGTAACGGGTGACAGTTCGACCTGGATATCCGTTGAAACTCCGGATGTTCAACGGAACTTTGTCGTAGAAGATGCCGATCCCCCCACGGATGATTGTCTTGTCACCTTCGAAAGGGGACCAGGCGAATCCGGCGCGCGGAGCGAAATTCTGTTGGTCGGCGATCCGCTGGTTCTCATACCGCACTCCAAGGTCGAAGCTCAAATTCGGTCGCACCTGCCAACGATCCTGGATAAAGGCGACGTACGAACGATTATTGGAACGAATCAATGGTTCTTGATCGAATACGATGCGCTCCGACAAGGTCCTGTCCGCGCGAAGGATGTTGACCGGGTGAGCCGAATAATTGAGCCGGCCACTCACGCTGCTAAAGTCGAACCCTGCTTTGACCTCGTGCGAACCGCCCAGGAATTGAGTCGTCGGCGCCTGGTAGATCTCCATCAGCTCGAATCTATGCGAGCCACGATCCTGCAACTCGAAATAATTGCCCTCTTCCACCGTCGGGGTAATGAATTGATCGAGCACACCCTGTCCCCAGACCGCTGCATTGAACCGTTTGAATGAAACTGAGGATTCCAGAAGGCCACCCTCGAATTGATAATTATCCCGACCGGTCACGACGAAATCACGCTGCTTATAATTGGGAGTAACCTGCTGTGGACCGAAGAAATCCAATCCGACAAACTGGTCACGTTGGGGAAAGTAGCCAAATGTAAAGGTCTGGGTGTGATGACCGTTCAGGATGTAATCCAACTGCGTGAAGTAGCTCTGGCTTTCGGTCTTCGTCTCGTTAACGGGGAACGAAAGTCCCCGCACGGGAGTTTTCGCGATCGTATAGGACAGGGATTGAGAAAGAAACAGCCGATCTTTAATTAGAGGGCCATTGAAGTTCAGACGCGGCGTGTCCTCTGCTATCCCGACCAGCTTCCCTCCCTTTATTCGCGGGTCTGGAAGAAAATCATTAAACTCGAAGTGCCATTGGTCACCGCCACGTCTGGTATCAACCCGGGTTACACCCCCCGTGAACTGTCCATACTCTGCTGTGTAAGGATGCTGAAAAACCTGTACCGCCTCAACCGAGTCGATCGGCAGGTTCAAACGAAAGTTTCCGCTGGCTGGATCGGAAGCGTTAAGACCATTGATCAGCAACGCACTCTGCTGTTCACTGGCGCCCTTGATACTGATCTCTCCTGTTGACGAACGAACAACCCCTGGAATCAGCGGCAAGGTTTCGTCCACGCGGGCCGTCGCCAACGGTAATCTCCCGATATCCTTCCGTCGAAGGGTACCGGTTGCAGTTGACGCGCCTGCATCGACTTTAACTGAATCGGCATTTGGAGGTTCGACCGAAACGCTTGCTGCCACGGATGCGACTGCCAGAGTTACCTGTTCCTCTGTCAAACCGTTCTCCCTGACAACAACATCGTTTTTATCAAGGGGATCAAAGCCCTTACTCTCAACTTTAAGCGTGTAAATACCAGGTGGGATAGCGGGAAATACTGCGAGTCCTTCTTCATTGGTTACAGCGTTCACAACTACGTGCGAAGGATCGTCCTTTTTGATAAGCGAACAAGTCGCGCCGCTTATCGGCCGCTTTTCAGCATCTATCACAACAATTCGCAGACTTGCCCCACTAGACTGAGGCCGCTTCCCCTCTAATCGACCAGGTAAAGGACGTGCATGCGCGGCAGTCACCGCCACGGTTTGCTCCTCTGCCGGTACAGCGCCGGCTGAAGTGTTAACGACCGTAAAGCAAATGCTCAGGATAAGCACACTGCGCATGGTGGCGCTCGCCGACGCAAGCTCGCGGAAAACCCCTTTTTTCTTGTTTTTTAAGGTGGCCATACTACTAATTATTACTGGAACTCCCCTGGTCATAATTCTGTTTCAAGCAAAACCCAAACCCAACCGGCCAACGATATACTTAAGGATACTGGCTTTGCGTCCAACCTCTTCACTCTTCTACTCCCGATCCTCTCGCAATTGAACTCACGAATTCGGATTCAACTGTTGTGGTTTTCCTTAGGCGCCAGGGATCTGTATTGGCGTAATTTAGAAATCTACCTCAAATTTGCCACGAGTAATGAAATTTCTTCCATTATAGTGTTCAAAATGAATATCTCTGAAGTCCAGGGCAATAACCATTCCCGGTTCAATGCGCTGAGTCGTTCATAGCCTGGTGCGAAAGAGAGTGACAGACTGACGCACAGTCAAGCTCGGGACGGTGGCATTCCGCCACCAGCCAAGCCCTAATATTACCGACAGGGTCTATTTTTCGGGCTGGTTAAACGTGTAGCGGAACAGAAGGGTGTGCCGTGGAGAAGTTTGACCAAAATCCGTGGAAAATATGTATTCGAACAGCAAGTTCCTGTTGAATCGCCAGCCCACTCCGGAGTCTGAGAAATAATCAGTGAAGTGGTCC
>WNFR01000463.1_pt1 | contig 41167 bp, 41 predicted proteins | sample 5400221 | NCBI WGS metagenome assembly WNFR01 (sample SAMN13153357, study PRJNA577476) | soil metagenome | isolation source: 40 cm soil under Madrone tree | place: USA:California | collected 2016-06-14 | reverse complement strand
AAAATGTGGCAATGGCGGAAAGGAGACGGCACGGTCACGCGTGGGCAGCGAATCGACGCTTCGGAATAGCACTTCACCCCGGCACCGAGGCAGGAGCTGAGCAACCACCGTGCCCGAGACAGCAAACAAAGTCGCTGTTTTATGTGCAGGAGCGCCGAGCGGCAGACCCTTCACTTCTGCACGGTTTGGCAGAGTTGCAACTATCGGTACTGCTTGGCGTCCGCGGATGTGCGACACACGGCGCACACACCCGCACCCTGGCGAGAGACCTGGCGGAATCTGCCTTCCGGCCGCGCGCGGTCACGTGATGATGAGCGGCGACGTGACCGCGCGCAAACGTCCTACTCGGTGACCTTCAGCTCGACTCGACGGTTCTGGGCGCGGCCGTCCGCGGTGTCGTTGCTCGCGACCGGCTGCGTCTTGCCGAACCCGCGGACGGAAAGCCGCGAATCGGGGACGCCGTCCTTGACGAGATACTGCTTCACGGCGGTCGCCCGTCGGAGCGAGAGCTTCAGGTTGTATTGATCGCTGCCGATCGCGTCCGTGTGACCCTCGACCGACACCTGTACCGATGGGTTGTCCTTGAGGATCGTCGCTGCCTCGCCAAGGATTCCCGCGGCATCGGGTCTGATATTGGATTTGTTGAAGTCGAAATTCACGCCCCGCAGGACGATCTTCTTCGCGACCGGCGGCGGCGGAGGTGGCGGCGGGGGCGGCGGCGGGGGCGGCGCCTGCGCCACGACGACCTCGCGATCCCACAAGCAATGGCCGACGAGGGCGCCGATGAGCGCACCGCTCACGGCGCCGCTCGCGATCGCGACGGCTTTGTCCTCGTTGTCGTTCCCGACGTTGAAAGCGCCCGAGTTGTTGCTGGCGGCTGTGGTCGCGATGCCGCCGGCGATCGCGCCGACTCCAGCCCCTGCCAGAGCCCCGGTTCCCCAGGACTTCTGCATGCAGGTACAGCCGACCGCGAACGCCACGAGCAGCAGCGACGTCACCGCGAAGCGCAGTCCGACTTTCATCAGCCACCTCCTTAGGATTGGCGATCCGGCATCGCGGCGGTTCAGTGCCACGAGCAGATCAGTCCGCGCCGTCTCGAAGCTCGCCATCCGTTAACGGACTGGCCGCTGCAATGTCAAGCAAACGACGAAACACCCTCGTTGTCGAACGCGACAGACGCCGACCGCCACAATCCGCAGCTTTCGCGACGATACGTACGCCCGTGTCCGCGCGCGCTCGCATCGCTGGCGCGCATGTCGTCGCGTACGGGCCACCGCGCGTCGCTGCGCGCACGCACGGCGACGCGCGTCGCGCCAGGGTTTTTCGACGATGAAACTTTTTTCTTGCGTTCCTCTTCACCGAAGCGTAATGAGTTTCGTCGCCGCAACGCAGCAAAACTTTTTCGAAACAAAATCGTATCGATGAAGAGTAGCAGGCTGCACGTAATGACCGTCGCCAGCGATGGTCGCGACGGGAGAGACGCGCGCGCTGTGCACGGACCGAGGGACGAACGCCGCAACTCCGCGTCGTCTTGCACGCGCAACGCAATCCCCAGGGTGTGGATAAAGTGGGAAGTGACGTCGGCGTGGATCGTGCGGATGGGGTGGGGTGGAGAGGAAGGAGGGGCCGCAGGGACGAGTAGGAGGGCTTGCGGTGATGGGAAGACTGTGGGAGCGGACGCTGGCGGAGCTTCAACTCGTCGTCCCCAGGCAGGAGTTCACGGCGTGGATCTCCTGCCTGCGGACGGCGGGCGATGCCGACGAGACGTTGACGGTCGAAGCACCGAGCGCATTCCATCGCAGCTGGGTTCAGCGCCACTTTCTCGAACGCATTCGCACGACCGTCACCAGCGTCGCCGGACATCCGGTGCCGGTCGTGCTGGCGGTCGGCGCGCACGCGGCGGTAGAGCCGGGCGGCCGTGCGAGCGAAGACGCGCTCGCGCCGACGTCGCCGGCGCCGATTCGCATCCGCGCGCCGAAGCCGGGCGAAGGACACCGTGAGCCGACGTTCGCGAATTTCGTCGTCGGTGCTTGCAATCGCCTCGCGCACGCCGCGGCGCGCGCCGTCGCCGCCGCGCCCGGACGACGGTACAACCCGCTCTGCATCTACGGCGGCGTCGGTCTCGGCAAGACACACCTCATCCACGCGATCGCCGGGGATCTCCGGACGCGGTTTCGCGGCGCACGCGTACTGGCCATCGGCGCCGAGCTCTTCGTGAACGAGATGGTAAGCGCAGTCCGGCGCCAGCAGATGGAGACGTTCCATCATCGCTTCCGCCGCATCGACACGCTTTTGGTCGACGATGTCCAGTTCATCGCCGGCAAGGAGCGGACGCAGGAGGAGTTTCTCCATACCTTCAACCTCCTCTGCGCCGCGGGAAAGCAGATCGTCGTCTCCTCCGACAAGCCGCCGCGCGACATTTCCAACCTCGAGGCGGGACTGCGCAGCCGATTCGAAGGCGGCCTCATGACGGAGGTGACGCCGCCCGACGTCGCGACGCGGCGTCTCATCCTCGAGCACAAGGCGGCGGAGGCGGGTCTCACACTGCCCCCCGACGTCGCGGCGTACCTCGCCGAGCGCATTCGCGCGGCCAGCGTGCGCGAGCTCGAGGGCGCGATCACCCGGATCGGCGCGATCGCGTCGCTCACCGGGAGGACCGTCGATCGCGCGCTCGCGGAAGAGGTCGTCGTGCCGCTACGCGCGAGCCAGCAGCTCCACGGGGCGGCCGATCGCATCGAGTCGGTCGTCGCGGCCGCGCTCGGGCTCGACGTCCGCACCCTGCGCTCGCCGCGGCGTGATGCACCGGTCGTGCTCGCGCGGCAGCTGGCCATGTATCTCCTACGCAAGGTATCCGGACTGTCGTTCGCCCTGATCGGCGAACGCTACGGCCGTGATCATACGACGGTGTTGCACGCGGTGCGGGTCGTCAGCGCGCGCCGCGATCGCGACCCCGAAGTCGGACGGTTGGTGAGTGCGCTGGAGGAGAAGCTGTGAGCGGGGTGGCGACGCACTGACGGCGGGCGGGGGCGGGGGGTGAGGGGACGCACCAACCTCCGGCTTCGTGGTACTGGGGCAAGTTGCGAGCGAGACGAGGCGCGAGGGAAGCGAGCAGCGCAGGCGTAGCGGAGCTACGCCGAGCAGCGGAGCGACCGAGCAACGAAGTATCGCGACGCAAATTGCCCCAGTACCGGCCGCGCCTGGTCGCGCTCGCAGCGTGCCCCAGCAGCGGCCGCCGCTCGTCTGGCTCGCAACTTGCCCGAGTATGTAGGGAGTGATGCGCCAACTCGGTTACGACGATGCGTTGCGCCGTTGGCCGTGGGCATGGCACAATGACCGCAATAACTTCGCGGAGGTGCGCGTCATGCGAACGATCCTCGTCGGTGTGGTGGCGATGATGGTGGTGGCGGTTGCGGGTCCGGCATTCGCAGGACCGTCCGCGACGGCCAAAGGGTGTAATCCAGGGGCGATGGAGGTCGGTGGGGCGGTGCATTACACGAACCCGACCGGGCGCGTCATCGAGGAGCGGCGGCACAGCGCCGGCACGGAGTTCGGGCTCGCGGTCGCCGCAAGCAGCATCAATCTCGTCTATTTCCCGTTCCGCCTGATCTATGGCGCCGTAGGCGCGGAGCTCGGCGGCTTCGGGGGCTGGACGACCGGCGGCGACATGCGCACCGCGAAGGGCATCTGGCGTCCGACGACCGAAGGGCACTACTTCGTGCGGCCGGACTATCTCGATGGCACGGAGCGCTTCCGGTTCTGCGGCGCGGTGCCGCCGTACCGGGAACCCGACGTCGTCGAAGAGCGGGTCGTCACGTCGCGCGAGATGGTGTACGAGCCCGCGCCTCCGCCTGCCGGCGAGCCGGCGCCGGTCGTCGAGCCCGAATCGTCCGACACGAACGACGACGCGCTCTGAGCGCGCTAGTGTCTCAGCCGCGCAGCGGGGGGGCGATTCCCCGGGCGGCGAGCTCGTGCGTGAGCTCGCCAACGTACGCCTCGTAGGCGTCCGGACGGACGGCCCACCACTCGTCGGCGGCGTGCGCCGCACAACGGACCCGTGCCGGCACCTGCAGCCGGGCGACGTAGACGAACACCTCGCCGACCGGGGCCAGGCGGAAGAGCGGCCAGGGAACCTCCTCGGCCGCAACGACGAGCGTGACGGGGACCTCGATCGCGTCGGCGTCGTCGTCGAGCACGACCGCGCGCAGCGTGTCGTCGGCGCCGAGCTCGGGCGTCGGATCGGCCGCGGGAATACCGGCGCGCAAGAGCGTGCACACGCGATCGGCGACCACCGGCGGCGCGAGAAAGTGCGCCCCACCGCGCGGCGCAACGACCGACAGCGGGTAGTAGAGGAGACGCGCGCCAGCGCTCGGCTCGATGCCGTCGAAGATCGTCGGCGCGAGCGCCGCGACCGCCGCCCAGCGCTCGCCGCGCCATGCGGCGACCGCCTCGCGATAGGGGGCGGTAGCGTGGACGGCGGCCACGGCGGCGTCACAGTCCGCAATCAGCTGCCGTAGCTCCGCGACGGCGGCGGCACACGCGTCGCGATCGGGAAGCGCAGCGCGCGCCCACCCGCGCAGCGCGCCGCCGATCGCGAGCGCACGGGCGAGCAAGCGCTCTTCGCAGGCGGCGGCGGTCGCGCGATAGCGGCGCGCGCGGCTGTAGCAGGCGCCGACGTCGGCGATGAGCCGCTCCCCTTCCGCGAGGAGATCGACCGCCATTGGTCACCGCTATCCGCGCCGCGGCGCCGGGTCAAAGCGCGTTCAGGACGAGAGCGGCCGCTCACCCGGCGCCGGCGGTTCCTCCTCCTCGCCTTCTTCGGCTTTCAAGCCGGCGTCTTTCATCAGCAGGCTGAGCGCCGCCGCCACCGTCACGAGATCGTCGCGGGCGTGTCCCATGGCCTCGGTACCTTTCGCGAGCGCGACGTAGTCTTTGCGCCGCATCGCGGCCATGATCGTCGCGAACGAGTCGTGCAGGTCGTGCCACGCCTTGGTGTAGCGGGCGTGGACCTCGGCGACGCGCGCCGTCCGCGGCTGGAAGCGGTCGATCTCCTCGAGGTGCAGCTCGACATCGCTCATGGTGCCGCCGAGGGTGCTGATCACGTAGTCGTCGTCGACGTACTGCGAGCGGCGCACGTCGCGAATCGCCTTCAGCACCTCGATCTCGACGGGCTCCCACTTCTTGATCTTGTCGACGTACGCGACCACGTCGGCGACGACCGCCGGATCGTGGGCCGGCGTGCGCGTACACCCGGCGAGCGCGGCCACGAGCACCGACACCAAGAGAAGCGACGACTGAGCAAGCATCGGAGTTCTCTACCGTCGGCCGCCGCGGAACGGAAGTCGGCGCCTTTCCACGGCGCGAGCGGCTTGTTATGCCCGCCGCATGAAGACGCGCAGTCGGCGCGCGACGATTCGCGAGGTGCTCGACGTCGCGATCGAGCTCGAGCGCAAGACGATGGCGCTCTACACGGTGCTCGTCCGCACCTTCAAGAACACCGATGAGCTGCGCGGATTCTGGTTCTCGATGGCGCGCCACGAGGCGGGGCATTGCGGCGCGCTCGCGCTCGTCGAAAGCCTGCTCGAGAGCGATCCGACGCTCGCCGGCGACCGCAAGGTGTGGTTCGACGAGCACACGGTCGCGCGCCTGCGGGCGCTCCTGACCGCCTACCTGAAGGAGGCCCGCCGCGGCGTCGACGTCGAGCGCGCGCTCACGATGGCGCTCGACATCGAGAGCTCCGAGCTCGAGGACGTCGTCGTCGATCTGCTCCAGGTCGTGAAGGACCGCCGCTGGCGCGACCAGGCGGTGCAGATGCTGATCCACGACCTCGGCGATCTCAGCTTCATGATCGAGAAGTACACGACCGACGAGCAGCTGCTCGCGCGCGCCGACGAGCTGGTCGAGCGGCGGGTCGGCGGACTGCGCAAGCAGGTCGACGCGCGGCAGGCCCCCGCGACCGCGTCGCGTGCGCGGGCGCCCCGTCGTCGATGAATGCGTGAGAGAGTCGAAAGGGCGGCGGCGCGCGGACCGATCCGTGGTCCGCGGGCGCCGCGAAGGCGGGTGTGACTAGTTCGCGGGGCGCGAGGACATCACGTCGCCCTCGGAATCGTCGAGGAGATTGTCCATCGCGACGCCACGGCGTCCCGCAAAGCGCGCCAGCGACGCGCGCGCGAGCTTGCTCGGCGCGGAATGGCCTTTTTCCCACCGGTTCACCGTGCTCACGGTGATGCCGAGCGCGTGCGCGAACTCCTCCTGCGTGAGATTCAGGCGATTGCGGAGATCACGGATGACGGGTGCGAGTCTGTCCACGGTCAGTTCCTCCGGAGGCCGATAGGGAGCAAGACGAATGCCACGGCGCACGCCCTCGAAGACGCCGTTTTCCGTGCGTCATGGCAACGGGGTGGTGCCGAAAAAGTACCGTCACGCCGCCTCAGTGGCGAAGCAGGAGCGGCGCCACTGCGCGGATGATGCGGAGTGTGTCTACGACTTTGCGGTAGTGGCTTCGCCGCTCCGCAATCGGCGGATAGTAGACCTCGACGGCGACGGAGCGGACGGGAAGGGCGGCGCGCGCGGCACGAATGATGACGGTGCTCTCGTACTCGAAGCGCTCGCCATCGACGGGGAGCGCGAGCACCGTCGCGAGCGGGTACACGCGAAATCCGGACTGGGTGTCCCCGACCGCCATTCCCGCGGCGAGGCGAATCGCGGCGTTCGCGAAGCGGTTGCCGAAGAGATTCGCCGCCGCGACCTCCTGCGTGCCGATCTGCCGCACGCCGATGACGATCGCGGCGGGCTGCGCACGCGCGGCGGCGAGCAGCGTCGGGATTTCGCCGCCGAGATGCTGCCCGTCGGCGTCCATCGAGAGCGCGTGCGTGAAGCCGCGCGCTGCAAGGGTGCGCATGCCGGTCAGCAAGGAGGCGCCTTTGCCACGATTGCGCTCGTGACGCACGACGTCCGCACCCGCGAGCGTCGCCCGTTCGGCGGTGCCGTCCTGCGAGCCGTCGTCGACCACGAGCACGGTGTCGAGATGCCGACGGGCGTCGGCGACGACGGGCGCGATCGTCGACGCGGCTTCGTAGGCCGGGATGACGACCGCCGCACGAATGGCGCTGCGGTCGGCGCTCGTCATGCGCGTGCCGCCGGCTGCGTGTCGCCGCCGCTCACGCGCGCGCGAGTCGAAATCCCGCGCGCGGAAAGTGCACGACGACCTCCCCGACTTGCTCGTCGCGCCGGCGAATCGCGACCTCCCGCGGCGACACCGCGACGATCTCGCCGGCAACGGGGTCGAGCCCATAATCGTCGGGCGTGACCGTGACGTGATCCCCGGGCCGGGCGCCGCTCGGATCGCCGGCATCGGACGCCACGTCGGTTGCGGGAGTGCTGCGCGCCGCGATCGCCAACGCCTCCTCGGCGGGCATCGGCTGCGATGTTCCGTGGCCCAGCGCCTCGATGCGCGCGAACCACGCCGCGACCGCAGGCGCGGCAGCGAGGAGCGCCGCGACCGACGGGTCCATGCGGCCGAACCAGAGCGCGTGGAAGCAGGCGGCGTCGGCGACCGTGAACGTGTCGTCGATCACGAAGGCGTGCGCCGTGAGGCGGACGTTCAACGCGTCGAGGTACGCCCGCAGCTGGTCACGGGCGTGCGGCGCCTGGGCGGTGAGCGCGTCGATGTTCAGCCCCGGGACCATCTTCTCGCGGTCCGCCTTGAACTGCGGCGGCAGCGTCGGCCCCATCGACGCGAGAACCGCCGTCGCCGCGGCCGTGAAGAGCTGGCGGTCGGCCCACCACGCGAGCGGGTCGATCGCCCCCGCGGTCGCCGCGGGAAAGACCGCGGGCTCGGGATGTCGGCGCTCGATCTCGCGCAGGATGCACGCGGTGTCGCAGTACACGTCGGCGCCGATCTGCAGCACCGGGATGCGCCGGTAGCCGCCGGTCAGCGGCACGAGCTGCGGCTTGGGGTTCCACATCGGCTGGTCGACGGCCCGCCACGCGAGCCCCTTCGCCGCGAACACTTTCCGAACCTTCTCCGAGAACGGCGACATCGCGTACTGATGCAAGATCAGCTCGGCCATGCCGGCGTCTCGTAGCGGTTCGCGCGTGCCTCGGCAACTCGCGTAGCACCCCCGATTGTGGGGATCGTCAACCAGACGTCATTTGGTGATGGACGATAGTATTACGTCGCGATAAAGGAGGAGCTGCCGAATTCGCGATTTCGCGCCCCGATATTTCGTGCCCCGATAAGGAGGAGATCTGCCATGCGGACGTTTCTGTCGATCATGATGTTGGTGTTCCTCGCTGTCCCGGCCGCCGCACTCGCCGATTGCCCGCCAGACGTCGGAGCCGCCCTTGCGGCCGCGTGCCCGTGCAGCGCCGACTCGCAGGGTCACGCGTGGAAGAATCACGGCCAATACGTGAAGTGCATCGTCCAGTTCCGCAATCAGTTGCGGAAGGACAACTGCACCGACAACGGCACGATCGCGCGTTGCGCCGCGCGCTCGACGTGCGGCAAGCCCGGGTTCGTCCTCTGCTGCGTCTACGATTTCAGCAACACCTGCGTTGCCGGGTCGTGCGATACGACCGTGACGAACGCGCCCGCGTGCTGCAGCAACGACAACACCGTGGCGTGCTCGGTCGATGGCGATTGCATCACCGCCACCGGGCCGAAGATCAAGCACAGCGACCCGAACTGCACCGAACACGGCGGCTTCGACGTCGGCACCGGCAGCGCGTGCAGCGCGTGCCCGATCCCGCCGCCGGCGACGCCGACGCCGGCCGCAACGCCGTAACGCTTCGCAACACTCAGCAGCCGCGGCCGCCGATTCGTCCAGGGACGTCGGCGGCCGCGCGATTGCTCCCGCCTCGGTCCCTGGAAGGAGGATACCCGCCTGGTCCGGGTTCCATTTTTCGCGGTCTTCGCCGCGGCGATGATCGCGCTCGGCGCCATTCCCGCCCGCGCCGTCGATCCGAACGCCCTGTGTCAGCAGACGGTCGTGAAAGGCCTCGAGAAGTACAAGAAGACGCACTTCACGCGGTATCGCGTCTGCCTCGACAAGGAGAACAAGGGCGACATCCCCGGTCCCTGCCTCGACGCCACGTCGGCAGCGAAGCTTGCGCTCACCGTGTCGAAGGTGAGGACGAAGATCGCGGCGAAGTGCACGATGGCGACCCTCGCCGCCAACGGCTACGACACGACGGATTGCCACCTGGGCACGCCGACGACGGGCGTCGCCGGCACCTGCTACAACCTGTCGAACACGACCCCGTCCGAGTTCGCCGACTGCATGATGTGCTGGAAGGGCGCCGACTTCGCGCAGTACGAAGCGACGCTGTACGCTTCGCACGCACAGGAGCTCTGCGGGACGGCGCTCGACGACACGTCGACCACGTGCACCGATCTCGGCTGCACGTCCCCGCTTCCCGTCCAGCACGATCTCGGCGGCACCGGCGAGAACGATTGCCAGCGTAAGATCGCGAAGGAAGGGTTCAACTACCTCATCAAGACCGAGCACATCCTCGAGAAGTGCATGCTCAAGGGGAACACGCGCGGCGCGTGTCTCGCCGATCCGACGGTGCAGCTGCAGCTCGCGGCGGCCGAGACCAAGAAGCAGAACAACATCCACAGCAAGTGCGGCAACCGTGATCCGATCGCCAACCCGCCGTTCTGCTGTCGGACCGGCGGACCGATGCAGCAGTGCGTCGCCGCCGCAACGCGCGGCGACTGTCTCGCCACGCCCGGCAACTCCGTCCAGGAAGGCAAGACGTGCGGCGTCAGCAACACGTGCGAGAACACGAATCCCGGCGGGCAGGTCATCACCTGGTGGGAGCATTGCCCGCTCGACGACACGCCGTGCCCTGGTGCGACGCCGACGACGCAAAATGATCTGATCGATTGCGTCGATCGCACCGCCGACAGCATCGTCACGAACCACCTGTGCCTGCAGTTCCCGAACGGCGGCGCGTGCGCGACGGCAACGCCCACGCCGACCCCGACTTCCACACCGTAACTCCATCGATGCCGCGGCGACGTGACCTCGTGCACGTCGTCGCGGCACCGCCGCTTCAGTCGAGCGAGTCGACGGCCCGCCAGAGGTACCAGCTCGCCATCGTCCGGTACGGCCGCCAGCGCTCGCCGCGGGCGGTGACGGCGCGCGGCGCCGGCACGTCGCCGCCGAACGCGATCGCGAAGCCCTTGCGGACGCCGTAGTCGTCGACCGGCAGGACGTCCGGGCGGCCGAGCCGAAAGATGAGCAGCATTTCGACCGTCCAGCGTCCAATGCCACGCACGGCAGTGAGCCGCTCGACGATCTCGTCGTCGGCCATCGTTCGCAAGCGGCGGAGCGTCGGGACGACGCCGCTCTGGGTTTTTGCGGCGAGATCCTTGAGGGAGCGGAGCTTGTTCCCCGAGAGCCCGCACGCGCGCAGCTGCGCGTCGGAGGTCGCGAGGATGCCCTCCGGATCGATGCGACGCCGCGGGTAGAGGGCCTTCACGCGGCCGTAGATCGTCGCCGCCGCCTTGCCCGTGAGCTGCTGATAGACGATCGCTTCGGCGAGCGCGCCGAACGTGCTGTGCGTATCGCGCAGCTGCAGGCGAAACGGCCCGACGCGCTTGATCAGGCGCGCGAGCTTCTTGTCGGCGGCGGCGAGATGCGCGCACGCCGCTTCGACGTCAAAGGTCGCTTGTGTCACCGCAGACCGCGCGTCGCCGAGGTGCGCGGCAGCGCGACTCCTTCGATCGCGAGCAGACGCGCCTTGGTGTCGAGCCCGCCGTTGGCGCTGAACCCGCCAGGCTTGCCGCCGGCGGCGAGCACGCGATGGCAGGGGACGATGATCGGAAACGGATTCCGCCGCATCGCTTGGCCGACGGCGCGGGCGGCGGCCGGCGACCCGAGACGTGCGGCGAGCTCGCCGTACGAGCAGGCGCCGCCGGACGGGATGGCGCGTGCCGCCTCGTAGACGCGGCGATGGAACGCCGGGACCGCGCTCATGTCGAGCGCGATCGTGCCGAGGTCGGCGCGCTTCCCCTCGAGGTGCGCGGTCACAAGCGCGACGGCGCGACGCGCAGCGCCTGCCGGCGTCCCGTACTCGGCGTCGGCGACACCTGCGAGCAGGCGGGCGCGCGTCCGCGCATCGTCTGGCTCCGGAAGCTGCACGCGGGCGATGCCGCGTGCCGTCCAGACGATGCCGCAGCGGCCGACGGCCGTGTCGAAGAGCGCATAGGTCGTTCCGATGTGCTGTGCGCGTGGCATGGACGTCGTTTTGCGATAGCTGCGTCCGCGCTGCAACACTTGGCGAAAATTGCGCTGCCGCGGTCCCCGGTGTCGTCCTGTGCGGCAGCGGAGTACCCGTCATCCGAGGACATTGACTGTGCGCCGGCAAGTGGAGCTAGAATCGCCGGCGTTCACGTGCCGACCACCGAACGCGATTTCTTCGTCCCCAGCGACGACGGCGACGCCGCCCAAGAGTTCACGCTCGCGCACCGGGCGCTGATCGCGCGGCGGTTGCCGTACATCGCGATGGTCTGGCTCGGCATCGGCGCGGTGATGCGCTCGGGCCTGATCCTGCAATCCGCGCTCTCGCCGGAGCCCGCGATCCTCTCGCTCGCGGTGCAAACCGTCGTATTCGCGATCGCGATCGTGGTGTGCCGAGCCGATCCGCGCGCCCCACGCGTCTTGCCGATCACCGTCGCGACTTGCGGCATCTTGAGCGTGCTCGCTGCCGGCTTTTACGTCTACACCAGCGGCGCCGAGGAGACGTTCGCCTTCGCGCTGTTCGTCCTCGGACTCGGCTCCTCGCTGTCGTTCGCGTGGGGCTGGCGCGTCGCGCTCTGGCACTGGGCGATCTCGGTCATCGCGTGGTTCGCTGCCATGCCGTACCTGCACGTGTTCGCGATGCGCACCGAGCGCTTGCTCATGCTCGTGCTCGGGTCGTGCGTCTGGATCGGCGTCGCCGAGGCGGCGGCGCGGAGCTTTCGGACCGGCTGGTATCAGGAGCGCGCGCGACGGATCGCCGCCGAGAGGCTCGCGGCGTCGCACGCCGCGTATCGCGATCTGGCCGAGAACGCCGGCGATCTGATCTATACCCATGATCTCGAGGGCCGGTTCACGTACGTGAACGAGGCGTTCGCGCGTTACGCCGGCATCCCCGCCGGCGAGATCCTGGGCCGCTCCGGCCCCGATATGGTGCCGCGCGACGCGGCCAACCCGGATCTACGCGCGGCGATCGCGCGGATCGCCGCCGGCGACGCCGTTCCGCCGCAGCTCTTATGGATCGAGGCGCCGAACGGCAAGCGGTATTGGCTCGAGTGCGTGATCTCCGGAATCGGCGGCGCCGACGGCCGTGTCGTCGGCGTGCGCGGCATCGCGCGCGACGTGACCGCACGCAAGCACGCCGAAGATGCGCTCCGCACCAGCGAAGAGCGGCTGCGCAAGCTGGCCCGCCATCAGGCGACGATCCGCGAAGAGGAACGCAAACGGCTCGGCTTCGACCTCCACGACGACGTCTGCCAGGATCTCGTCGGCATCGGCATTCTCGTCGAGTCGCTGCGCTCGCAACTGCGATCCGATTCACCGGCGCTCGATGCCGGTCTCGGCCGCGTCGCGCGCTACGTCAACGAGGTGGGCGAGCACCTACGGCAACTCGCCCGCGACCTCCGTCCCATGCTGCTTCGCGATCTCGGCCTCGAGGAGAGCTTGCATTCGCTCGCCGAAGCGGTGACGGCAACCGGAACCAACGTGGTCGCCGTGTTCCCGACGTCGATTCCGCGCCTGCGCGAGGAGATGGAGATCGGCGTCTATCGGATCGCGCAGGAAGCACTCACGAATGCCGTCCGGCATTCGGGCGCGCAGGCGATTCAGCTCACGCTCGCCGCCGACGACGGGACGCTGCGCCTCGAGATCGCCGACGACGGCTGCGGCTTCGCGCCCGACGCCAGACGTGGCAGCGAGGCCCTTGGTCTCGTCGGCATGGAGGAGCGCGCGCTCGCGTTGGGTGGCCGCCTCGACCTCCGCTCTGCGCCCGGTGAGGGGACGCGCATTCGCCTCGAATGCCCGCTCGAGCTGCGGAAGCCCGCGAGCGCGGCGTGAGGACACACTCGCGCTCGCACGCGCACACCGAGTCGCGCTAGAGTCGCCTGCGAGCCCCCGTAGCTCAGGTGGATAGAGCACAGGATTCCTAATCCTGGGGCCGTGCGTTCGAATCGCGCCGGGGGCACTGAACCTCGCACAGTTACATCTTTTTGCCGGCCGAAGTTGCTAGCATCTTGCGGCTCCTGCGCGTTCCGAGCCGTCCCTTTGTTCGTTTCGCCGGTTGCGGGACTCCGCGATGACGCCTGCGGGCCTGGACTGCGCTACGCGGTGGCCGCCTCGAAGTGACGGGGGCGGCCTCTGCTACGCGTCGTCCTTCATCATCCCCCAGAACCACTTGCTGTAAGTCGTATCGTCGGGCGGAGGCGCCGGCGGCGGCAACGGGTTCACGGTGTCGAGCGTCTTGCGCTCCCGCTCCGCCCGATGCAGGTTCCCGACGAGCTCAAAGGCCTGTGCCCTGACTTTGCGCGCGGGGCCGTGCTCGGGCACGAGCTTCAGCAAGAAGTTGAGCTCCGGCATTACGGACTTCGTGATGCGCACCAACGCACCGCTGTCGCCGTGGTCGCGTCCCCCCAACAGAGCCGAGCGGCCGCTCATGGACAGTGCGAGACGACCGATGAACTCGTCGTAGAATCCGATCAGATCGAGTCCCAGCTCGTGACAACGTGCGCGATCGTGGCGGGCGCCCTCCTTGTCTCCCAGGATCGCGCGCACCTCCGCCCGTCTGAAGTAGAGGTAACGATCGCGGGGCTCGATCGCGATGACCGCCGAGAGATCCTGCTCGGCCTCCGTCATGAGCTTGAGACTCCAGAAACTCATGGCGCGCCGGAAGAGGGCTCGCCGGTGTCGCGGCTCGATCGCGAGGACTCGGCTCAGCTCGGCTATGGCTACGCGATGGCGATCGTTCTCCCACGCCTGTTTCGCCAGCTCGAGAGCCTCGGCGATCACCAATTTCTCCGCGGACCCTCGATCCGCGGTCGCGAGATCCGGTCGTCCGAGAGCGTCCTGCGCCTGCGCGCGGTGCTCGAAGTTGATGCGGCGGAGCGGATCGATGTCGAGCGAAACCGACAGGTCCTCGATTGCCTCCTGATATCTCCGGTTTCGAAGACGAATGAACCCCCGCGTGCCGTAGCACGCTGCTTTGATCCTCTCGGGCCATGCCGCCCCAGGCAGAAGCTCGATGGCGCGCTCGACGTCGGTGGCCGCCTCGTCGAGCCGGCCCAATTGTGCGAGACACCAGGCGCGGTTGTTCAGCGAGGGAACGCGGGTCGGCTCACCATCCAAGACCCGGCTCAAGGTGGCGATCGCATCGTCCCAACGCTTCGCTTTGATCTCTCGATCGATGCGCTTGAACAGATTCTCGGGTGGCGTAGGCGGACGATCCTTCTTCACGGGGCAAGGCTTTTTGCTGAGACGGGTAGCGAGCCGTCGCAGCTCCGCCGACCATGACCGAATATCGCCGGCCTCTTTGAACAAGGCTCGCAGTTCGGAAGCGGTGCGGATCGTTTCGATCGCCGCGATGAATCGCGGCACGAGCTGTTCCGGCGGCGCCGCGGCGACCATACCCAGCCACTGCACGATCGACTCCGGAAGGTTCGCGAGCGGGTGACCGCGGCCCGCGGCTACCAGCTCGGCGGCGGCAAGGGCACGCGTGCACGCCCGCACCGGAGGCTCGCCAGGCCCGATGTATTGCAGTACGTCCTCCACGGGCGCCCAGCCTTCGTCCGCCGCGAGATCGCCGACCCAGTCGAGCGCATCGTCGTTCTCGAAGGCACCGATGCCCCAGGCACCCACGCGTCCCAGCGTAGTGGACGGCGGCGGCTCCTGCCAAGGCGGAAGCTCGCCCGATACGCGCTCGCTGCGCCGCCGCGTTCGGCGCCGCCGCGTTCGGTTGACGCCGGGTGGCGTGCCGGAGGAAGTTGGCGACCTGTGCCGCCTGAAGCGCGGTACGCGAAGAGCGGCGACGTCAATATCGCCTACCAGGTACTGGGCGAGGGGTCGGTGGACCTCGTGCTGGTGCCCGGATTCGTCTCCAACGTCGATTCCTCGCGATCCGGAGCGCAGTTGCGATTCGGGACGTCGTCCGTCGGCTCGGCATCGAGATCAAGGGCGGGTTACACACCGGTGAGTGCGAGCTGATGGATGATGACGTGGGCGGGATCGCCGTCCACATCGGCGCACGTCTGGTGGCGAGCGCCTCACCTGGGGAGATCCTCGTCTCCAGTACCTTCAAAGACCTTGTCGCGGGTTCGGGCCTTGGTTTCGCGGATCGTGGCGCGCACAGCCTCCACGGCGTGCCAGGAGAATGGCGCCTCTTCGCGGTGGAAGCCTGAACGGCCCCGCCCGCGGATCAATCGTTCGGCTGATCGTCGCTGCTCGGGGAGCCTCAGCCAACGACGGACGCGGCGACGACGCGGCTCACCGCATCAGCGGCTCCGGTGCCAAGCGTTCGCCCGACTATCGCCGCAAGATGAAGACTGTCCGCTTGCCGCGCAGGCCCTTCAGCTCGTGCTCACCTTGCGGTTCGAAGGCGATCCCCGATCCGTCCAGCAGATCGTGCGTCGTCGCTGACACGAGGACCTCGCCGGCGCCGGCGATCGATGCGACGCGCGCCGCGGTGTGGACGGCGACGCCGCGCGCTTGGCCGCCGACGATCTGGATCTCCCCGGTGTGGATTCCGACTCGCAGGCGCAAGCCGAGGTCGTTGGCGGACTGATCCATCGACGCGGCGGCGCGGACGGCGCGCGCGGGACCGTCGAACAGCGCGAGGAAGCCGTCGCCCATGGTGTTCATCTCGCGGCCGCGGAACTGATCGATCGCCGTGCGGATGCGGAGGTTGTGCTGCTGCAGAAGCTCCGCCCACGCGTGGTCGCCGAGGCGTTCCAGCATCGACGTCGAATCGACGATGTCGCTGAAGAGAATCGTGGCGAGAATGCGCTCCCCGAGCTCCTCCGGAGAGACGGCGAAGCTGTGCGCGCTCGTGAACTCGACCGAATCCCACGCTTCGTCGCCTTCCACCCAAGCATCGTGGCCCGGCGGAATCTCGTATGCGTCTCCGGGCCCGATGACGAGCTCGGTGCCGTCTTCCATGCGGACGTGCAGCGACCCGGAGATCGTATAGCCGAGGTGGCGATGCTGGCAGGAGCGCGTGCCGGCGATCGGCGCGACGTCCTTCGACCAACGCCAGCCGGGGCGGAGCAGAAAGCGTCCAACGACGACCTCGCCCATCTGGACGACATCGAGCTTCCCGTTGGGAAACGTGCGCGCCTGGTCGGGCGGCGTGAACCCCTTCCGTTGCAGGTGAGGCATGGCGCAAAATTATCCGTCGCGGAGTGGAGCGGTGCAAACGTTTCGCTGGACGGTTGCGCGTCGTTCCGACGCTGCTCGATCGAGCGTGCGTGGGGCCGCGTGTCGCCCTCGCGTGGCGTCAGCGACGACGAGCGCGGACGTCGCGTCACATCCGATCAACGCGCTTGTAGCGTCGCGCGACCTCTTCCCAATCGAGGTGCTGAAAAAATTTCGCGACGTACTCTTCTCGATGCGCGTAATCGTGCGCGTAGGCGTGCTCACTCACGTCGCACACGACGAGCGGGTTGGCGCCGAGCCAGACGCCGTCGTCGTCGCCATTCATGATCGCGTCGTGCCAGCGGTCGTCGTACGGATCGTACACGAGGACGGCCCAGCGCTGCGCGGCGAGGGCGGCGCGAGTGAAATCGGCCTGCCAACGCTCGACCGATCCCATGTGCTCGCGCACGTGGCCTTCGATGTAGCGCGGTGGCGCCGCCGCGTGCGGCGCGAGGTTGCGAAAGTAGAACTCATGCAGCAGGACGGCGTTCGCCGCCGACACTTGCGCGCGGCGAAGGCTCGCGTAGCGTGCCGGCTCGGCGTCGTCGGCGAGGCTCGCGAGCGCGTCCTCCGCCGTTTTCAGCGCCGCGACGAGCCGCACGTACTCCGCGTGATGGGCGGCGAGCTGCGCCGCCGACACGAACCCCGGTAGCTCCGCATACGGCAGCGGCATCGCCGTACGCGGCTGGAATCCCGCCTGGCCCGCGAGGAGGCCTTCGCTCGCGAGGCCGCTTTCCTTCGGCACCGCGCCCGCGCCGCGGACGCCGAGCGCGATCCCGGCGCTCGCCACGGCGGCGGCGGCGAGCAGCTCGCGACGCGACACTCGACCCACGCCGCGTCTCGTATCACACGAGCTGCGGCAAGACCTCCGCAGCGGCGCGCTCCCCCGAGCGCACGGCGCCGTCCATGTAGCCGTTCCAGAACGTCGAGGTTTCCGTGCCGGCCCAGTGAATGCGGCCAACCGGCTCGCGCAGGACGGTGCCGAAGTCGAGCAAGGTCCCCGGCCCGAGGACAGCGACCGGACAGCCGCGGTTCCACTGCTCGGTCGACCAGTTGAACGTGATGTCGTTGATCGGCGACGCCGCCTCGGGTCCGAAGTATTGCACGAGGTTCTGGATCGCGGCGGCGCGGAGCTGGTCCGGCGGTTGATTCTCCCAGTAGCGCGCTTCGTGGCCGCCGATGAAGCCCATCATGATGCCGAGGCTGCCGTCGGCGGGCGAGGTGTCGAACGTCACCTTGATGGGTCCGATCTCGCTCACGGTCTGGCCGGTGAGTCCCTGCGCGCGCCAGAACGGCGTCGGGTAGATCGCGTCGAACTTCATCAGCGTCCCTTGCGGCATGCGTTGCGTGAGCTGATCGCGCAGCGGCGGCAGCAGCGGATCGTAGTCGATGCGTCCGGCGAGCGTCGGCGGGATCGCGACGATCACCCGCTGGCCTTTCGCCTTCAACCGCCCCGAGTACACGGTCACGCCGAGCGACGATTGCTCGATGCGCTCGACCGGCTTCCCGAGCATCACGCTGACGCCGAGCTGGCCGGCCATCGCGAGCGCGATCGTCTGCGCGCCGCCGACGAAGCGGCTCTCTTGCGCGCCGCCGGCGGTGTTGAAGTTGCGCTCGAACGTCCCGGCGTTCTGCTCGTCGCCCGACGCCGCGATGTAGAAGAGCGTGTAGAGGAGCGAGAGATCGCGCGGCTCGCAGCCGAAGATCGCTTCCGTCGCCGCCGACGTGACGGCCATGAACTCGTCGCTGCCGGAGGTGTTGGCGCGCAGCCAGGTGTCGAGCGTCTGGCGGTCCCACTGCTCGGCCATCGACGACGTCCAGGGGCTGTCGACGGGGACCATCGTCGACATCTGATCGAGCTGCTCCACCGCGAGCACGATGTCCGGCGCGACGACGGGATCGGCCGGCGCGGTGCCGAGCGGCGTGTTGTTCGGGAACTCCTCGCGCCGTCCGTCGCCGCCGACGAAGACGTTGTTGCCGGTGTTGTACGTGGGAAAGAGGCCGATCCCGAGTTCTTGCGCCAGCGCTTGGATGCGATCCTGCGTCGGACCCGTGAACATGCCGCCGAGCTCCGCGTAGCGGCTACTGTCGAGCGGATGGTTCAGCGTGCGGCCGCCGACGCGATCGCGCGCCTCGAGGACGAGCACCGAGCGGCCGGCGTTCACGATCTCGCGCGCCGCGGTGAGCCCCGCGAGGCCCGCGCCGACGACGATGACGTCGGCCCGACGGGTGGCCGCCTCGGTCCGTCGCGGCAGCGACAACGTCGCCATGGCCGCGGTCGCCGCCGCACCACCAATGAACCGCCGCCGTGAGATCTTCATGCCCATGGATGCCTCCTCGCGTGTGCCGTGTCGCGCAGCGTAGCGTCGCGCCCGCGACGAACAATCACCGCTCGGTGGCAGAGCGGGTCCGGAAACTCGGGAGAGCGGCACACGGTCCAGGGGACGCGGGCTCAAGTTTTCGGACGAACCCGCCGATGACCGAGCGTGTCCGTTCGGGTGCCACTCGAGTTCGCGAAGGGGTCCATGCGGCTCGCGCGTCCCATCGCCGACGCCGACGGGCGGCTGATCGCGGGCACCGGGACGCAGCTTTCGCCGAGCGTGGTCCGGGCGCTGCGCAAGCTCGCCATCCAGACCGTGCCCGTGGTCGAGAGCGACGACGTCGCGTCGTGGGTGCGCACACGGCCGCTCGCCGACGAGCTGCGCGGCCTCGACGAGCGCTTCGCGCGCACGGCCGCCAACGCCGCCACGACGGCGCTGCGGACCGCGCTCGCCCGCTATCTCTGCAAGCGCGCGCTGCGCCTCGACCGCGACGCGCGCGACGATGTCGCCGAGGCGGTCGCGACGCCGCCCGTCGGCGATCGGTACGAGGGCCTGCGGCCGCCGCTCGACGAGTCGACGCTGCGCGTGCGCGTCGCGCGCCTCCGCTCGGTGCCGACGCTACCGAAGCTCTTCGAGCGCGTCGTCGCGGCGCTCGAGGATCCCGACGTCGATTTCGATCACGTCGCCCAGCTCATCGAGATCGACCAGGCGCTGACGGCGCAGGTCCTGCGCGTCGCGAACTCCGCGTTCTACAGCACGCAGGCGACGGTCAGTCGGGTGAGCGAGGCGCTCATGATCCTCGGCACCGTCGTCACCCGCAGCGTCGTCCTGTCGACGACGGTCTTCGACCCGAGCGCGATCCGGTTGCGCGGGTTCTTCGAGCACGCCCTCGGCTGCGCGGCCGCGGCGGGTGCGCTCGCGCGCGTCACCAAGCGTGGTCACCCCGAAGAGCTCGCGGCCGCGGGGCTGCTGCACGACATCGGCAAGGTCGTGCTCTACAAGGAGATGCCGGACGTGTTCGAGCACATCGTCGCGCGCGCGATGGGCGAGAACCGCACGTTCCGTGCCGTCGAGCACGAGCTGCTCGGCACCGACCACGGCGAGATCGCCTCGTGGCTGATGGAGCGCTGGCGCTTTCCGCCCGCGCTCGCGGAGCCGATCGTCTTCCATCACGCGCCGGCGCGCGCCCGCATCGCGCATGACGAGACCGCAATCGTGCACGTCGCCAACGTCATCGTACGGGCGCTCGGCTACGGCACCGGCGGCGACGCGATGATGGGAACCCTCGACGTGCCGACGTGGGAACGACTCGAGCTCGGCCCCGACGCGCTCGATCGCGTCCTCGACACCTTCGACGCGAACCGCGACCGGGCGCTGAACTACGCGGTGTTCGAGTAGCGGCGAGAAAGGCGACCTACGCTCGCGCGCCGATGACGGCGCTCACGGCCGACGCGCCGGACGCTCGCCCGGGCTCGACGTCGGGACGGGGGTCGGCGAGGGGACGCTCACCTCACCACGCGCGGGCGCCGGGCGCTCCTTGCCCTCGACGAAGTCACGCGCGCCGGGAACCGACGGGTCGATCTCGACCACCGTCCCTCGGCCGCTGCCGTCGCGGTGCGGGATGCGCGTCTTCTGAAACGTCGACTCGGCGCGGCCGGTCGACGCCGCGAGCGCGGTCGCGACGACGACCGTGAGAGCGGTCCGCAGGATTCGCACGCCTCTCTGGCTAGCACACGCCGTGAGGTCCGCCACAGTCTCATTCATGGTCAGGTGACGATCGAGCGCAGCTGTTCTCACACCGTTTCGCGCCGTTCACGCCGCTTCTTCGCAGCGACGCGCGCTTATGCACGACCCATGCACTACCGCCAGCAAACTCTGTCGTCGCTCGTCCCTGAGACGGGGTAGCGGGGTGGTCGAAAAGCTGAGCGTTGTCGGACAGAAAAGCGTTCGATGACCTCAGTTTTCGCGTCGCTGCGCATGGCATTTTTCTTGCCTTCAACGCCCGCCATGCCTCGGCTGACTGCGGTCGCGCTCGCGCTCGTTTCGGTGCTACTCGTTCACGAGCGAGCGTTCGCCTGCGCGACGCTCCGCGCCACCGGCCGCATCGACACCTTCGCGTGCAGCTGCGGCGAGGGCCTCGACAACCCGATCACCGTCGTGACCGGTACGGCCTTCATCGGAAACGGCCGTGCCACCCCGACGCTCGCGAGCCTCATTGTCGAGCTGCAGGCGAAGAAGAACGGCGTGGGTATCTACCAGCCCGTTGCCCGCCAAGTGATCAGCGCCGACGGCACCGATTTTCCTCCTTCGCGCTCGGTCACCACCTGCACAGGTCCGGTCGCCGCAGGCCCGATCGGCGGCCGCATCCAGTTCGTCGACAAGGACGAGAAGCCGCTCACGTTCGACGACGTGAAGAACATCCCCGACGGCATCACGCCGCTCAACTTCGTTGCGACGTTCGCGGGCCTGATTCCCGAGCTGAAGCCGGGGTCGCGGGCACGCCTCAAGGTCTACACGACGGCCATGAATACCGATCAGCCGCGCACCTGCTCGGTCGACGCCGACGCGGACGGGACGATCGATTCTCAGGTAAAGACGCTGTTTTTTCAGACGGTTGTCCGCGTCCCGACCACGTCGTTCCTGATCACCCCGTAAATCCCGCCCCGATCGCCGTCCGTCGCGACGCCGCCGACTCGAGGCGTCTGGCCGCGGCCGAGGTGCGCGACACCCCAGGCTTTTGTTGCCGGCGGTCGCCAGCCCGGTGTAGGATGCGTCTTCCCGGCTTCCGGTATGCCACTCGAGTCGCTTCGTCAGGAGTTGCTACGCCGTGAGGCGGAGACGCTCTCCGGTTACGCCACCCGCTCCACCGATACCCGGGGGAGGGTGCACGACGAGCCCGAGCACAGCTTTCGGCTGCCGTTCCAGCGCGATCGTGACCGCATCATCCACAGCTCGGCCTTCCGGCGGCTGGAGTACAAGACGCAGGTTTTCGTCAACCACGAAGGCGACTACTACCGGACCCGGCTCACGCACTCGATCGAGGCGGCGCAGATCACGCGCACGCTTTGCCGGACGCTCGGCCTGAACGAGGACGTGGGTGAGGCGGTCGCCCTTTCGCACGACCTCGGCCATACGCCGTTCGGCCACGCCGGTGAGCGCGTCCTCAACCGCCTCATGGAGCCGTACGGCGGCTTCGAACACAACGCGCAGAGCCTGCGGACCGTCGACGTGCTCGAGGAGCGTTATCCCGATTTCCCCGGCCTCAATCTCTCGTGGGAGGTGCGCGAAGGCATCGTCAAGCACTCCTCGGAGTACGACCGGCCGCTCGTGCAGGAGTTCGAGCCCGCCGTGAAGCCCGTCCTCGAGGCGCAGATCGTCGATTACGCCGACGAGATCGCCTACAACAGCCACGACATCGACGACGGTCTCAAGTCGAACATGCTGACCCGGACCGACCTCGCCGACGTCGAGCTCTGGGTCGACGCCGACGAGCGGGTCGCGCGCGAGCATCCGGACGCATCGCCGTCGGTACGGCGCTATCAGACGGTGCGGCGGATCATCGATCGCCTCGCGACCGACATGATCCAGGCGATTCGCGCCCGCATCGAGGAGCATGGCATTCGCACGCTCGACGACGTGCGTCGCTGCCGCGTTCGCCTCGCCGGCTTCAGTCCCGAGATGGGCGAGCGCAACCGCGAGCTCAAGCGCGTCCTCCTCGCGCGGCTCTACAGCCATTACCGCGTCACGCGGATGGGGATGAAAGCGCAGAGGATCATGACCGATCTCTTCCAGACCTACATGGAAGAGCCGCAGCAAATGCCCCCGCACATCCACCACCGGATCGAGACCGGCGAGCCGAAAGCGCGCGTCGTGGCCGACTACATCGCCGGCATGACGGACCGCTTCGCGCTCGACGACTACAAGAAGCTCTTCGATCCCTACGAACGAGTGTGACCATGAAAAAGACGATCGATCTCCTCATCCATCTCGACGACCACAAGCACGACAGCCTCGGGCGGCTCTTCCTCGAGACCGTCGACGAGCGCGACATGCGGCGCGCGCTCCGCGAGTACCTCGGCGCCCGGGTGACCGTGAAGCAGGCGATGCTGCACGGGCAGCGCTTGCGAGTGCGCGTCGAGCTGCCCGACTTCCAGACGGAGAGCGACAACCTGGTCCGCCTCGCCCGCGACCTCTCCAGCCGCGCCCGGCCGAGCGCCGCCCTCGGACAGCTGGAAGAAGCGCTGAAGATCTTTCCGCTGAACGGCACCGCACTGAAGAGTCTTGGCCGTGCCTGTTACGGCAAAGCCGACTATGCCGGCGCCGCGTCCTTCTTCGTCCGCGCCAACGAGGTGCTGCGTGAGGACGGGGAGGCGCTGCGTGCCCTCGGCACGATCTCGCTCCGCGCCGGACGCGAAGCGAGCGCGATCTCGTACTTCGAGCGCGCCGTCATCGCCAACCCGAGCGACGAGACCGCCGCGCAAGCGCTGGCGCAGCTCCGCGAGCGCGTCGCGACGCGTTTCAAGGCCGCTGCGGAAGGCGGCGCGCAGCCCGCGGCGCGTGCCGGAGCGGCAGCGCGCACGCTGCCGCGCGCGAGTCGCGAGCGCTGACGGGCACGTCAAGACCGCCGCGCATCACGACGCTCGCGCTCGTTCTCGCCATCGCGACCGTCGGCGCGCTCGCGGTGTCGGCGGGCAGGGTGCCCGCCGCGGAAGAGCGGTCGCCGTTCGTCATGCGCACGCCGCCGCCTGGACCGCGCGCCCGCGGGCGTACGCGCGGCCGCATCCGAGAGGCGCCCCAGAGTGAGCCGGCGGCGAGTCCCGTCGACGTCGCGCCTGTCGCCGCCGAGCCGACACCCGGACGTGCCGCTCACCGCCCCGACGCGCCCGCTGCTGAACCGACGGTCGGATCCGCCGCGGGTGTGCCCGCGAGCGGGCGCATCGTGTTCGCGTCGCGGCGCGACGGCAACGCGCAACTCTACGTCGTCGACGCCAGCGGCACGAACCTCCGCCGTCTCACCCACGACCGCGCCGACGACGAGGACCCGTCGTGGTCGCCCGACGGCCGCTCGATCGCGTTCACATCGAACCGCGACGGCAGCCTCGAGGTATACGCAATGGCGGTCGACGGCCGTCGCGTGCGGCGTCTGACCCGCACCGACGCCGACGAGCACTCACCGGCATGGTCGCCCGACGGCAGAGCGATCGCGTTCGCGACCGATCGCGACGACGGCGACTGGGAAGTGTACGTGATGGATGCCGACGGCTCGAATCCCCGCAACCTGACGCGGCAGCGCGGCTGGGACGACAGCCCGAGCTGGTCACCGGATGGCGCGCGCATCGCGTTCATCTCGCGACGCGACGGCAGCGCGCAGATCTACGTCATGGGTGCCGACGGCGCGAACCCGACGCGCCTCACGCACGACGACCACCAGCACGCGCTCGGTGTGAACGCGTGGTCCCCGGACGGCAAGCAGCTCGTCTATGTCGCCGAGATCGACGGCCAGTCGGAGATCTGCGTCATGGAGGCCGACGGCGCGAACCCGCGCCAGCTGACGGATGGGAATGCCCGTACGCAGGCGGTCGAGGTCTCCGCCGGTTGGTCGCCCGACGGCGCATCGATCGTCTTCGTCTCCGACCGCGAAGGCGATTCGGATCTCTTCGTCATGCGCGCCGATGGATCGGAGCCGCGCAACGTCACGTTCGCCGCCGGTGAGGATTACGCACCAGCGTGGGCGCGATAGTCCGATACCGTCGAGACGCGAGCGTCCGATAAGCGGCGATATGTCACCGCCCGCAAACGTGGGTCTAGTCGGATCGTCGCCCCCCTGGTTGACATAATCCTGCTTATCGGACGTAGGCCTGTAAGCCCCAAATGAGAATGTCCGGTTTCTCCAAAGTAGAAATGTCCGCTTTGCCTCCCGGCGGGAGGGATCGCGGGGATGGTGACGTTGACCATGGAGGAACTGGAGCGCTTAGAGGTGCTGACGCATCTCGCCGCGCGACGGCTGACGCAGCGGCGCGCCGCCGAACGGCTGGGGCTGAGTACGCGACAGGTGCGGCGGCTCGTCCGGCGGTTCGCCGCGCGCGGCGCCGCGGGCCGACGGGGGACGGCGGATTAGGAACCGCAAAGATCTCGACGATCGAACGCGACGGCGATCATCTGGGAAAATCCGAGTTCACTAGACGCAACGGAGCCACAGCAGCACCGCGACGCTGACGCCAGTCGCGACCCGGAGCTCCGGCACGGCCTGCGGTTGGAGCGGAAGGGCTCTGATTGACCCTGCGCACCTCTCCCACGTACAAGCCCGCATCCATGCCGGACGCGATCGTCATCGATGATCTGACTCGGAGCTTCGGCGAGCGCGTCGCCGTTTCGCACGTCACCCTCACCATCGGGGAGGGCGAGATCTTCGGAATGCTCGGTCCCAACGGGTCCGGGAAGACGACGCTCATCCGCATGCTCTGCGGCCTCTTGAGCCCGACCTCCGGGCACGCCACCGTCGGCGGCTGCGACATCGCGCGCGAGCCCGAGCAGGTGAAGCGTCTCATCGGGTACGTCTCGCAGAAGTTCAGCCTGTATCCCGACCTCAGCATCCAGGAGAACCTCGACTTCTTCGGGGACGTGTATGGCGTCCCGCGGAGGCACGGCGCCGAGCGCAAGCGTGAGTTGGTCACTCTTTGCGGTCTCGACGGCCGCGAGCGGCAGATCTCCGGAAGTCTCTCCGGCGGCTTGAAGCAGCGCCTCGCCCTCGCCTGCGCGCTCATCCATCAACCGAAGATTCTCTTCCTCGACGAGCCGACGGCCGGCGTCGATCCGGTGGCGCGACGGCTGCTCTGGGATCTGCTCTTCCAGCTCGCCGAGCAGGGCACCACGCTCTTCGTCACCACCCATTACATGGACGAGGCCGAACGCTGCACCAAGGCCGCCTACATCTACTACGGCAAGCTCCTGGTGAGCGGCGATCCCAACTCGATGAAGCGCGAGGAGATCGCGTCGACCAACCGCCGTCTCGAGATCGTCTGCCAGCCGCTGATGCCCGCGCTTGCTGCCCTGAGGGGCGCCCCCTACGTCGACGACGTGAGCGTCTTCGGCCAGGCCCTCCACGTCCGCCTCAAGGACGTGCCGCCCGAGCCGGCGACCGCCGACGACTTCGCCTTGTTCGCGGCGTCCGCGCAGCGTGCCGTCGTCATGGACATCCTGCGCAAGCATCTGCTCACCGCCGACATCGAGGTGCGCGCGATTCGCTCGGTCTACCCGAGTCTCGAGGACATCTTCGTGAGCTTCACCCGGCGAATGGATCGTCAGGCGAGCCCGGAATAGCGCTCTACCCGGCGTGAACGACGAGCGCGGCGATCAAGGCATCGACGTGCACGTGATTCTCGAGCGTCCAGTTCGCGGCGTCGTGCGTACCAGCGCCGCGCGCGGTGAGATCGGCGACGATCGCAGCGAGCGCGTCCAGCGGGACCCTCAAGACGACGGCCAGGGAATCGAGCGGGATGCTCACGGGCACGCGCGTCGCGGCCCCCAGCTCCCGAAGCCCACGCGCGATGACCCGAATCCGCATCAAGCGCTGCATCGCATCCTGAATCGGATCATTGGTCCGGCTGAGACGCACGCCCTGCGCGTTCAGCATGCGCGTGACCGTGGCGAGATCGTCCTGCAGCAGCATGCTGAAGGCATCCCGTCCCACCACCAAGAGCCGGCTGTCCTCGATCGCCTCCGCGGTCGCACTCCGCTCCCCGCCGGACAGCAGCGAGAGCTCCCCGAAGAAATCGCCGGGACCCATCACACCGATCTCCCGCATCTCGGCACCGCTGCCGAGCGTGAGCCGCACGCGCCCCGTCGCCACGACGAACATGCTCTCGCTGGGGTCGCCCTGGCGGAAGAGCACCGTCCCTTTGCGTACGTCGATCTCTTGCTCCTGGCTCATGCGAGGCGCTTTCGAAAGCGGGTGATGCTGAGCACGCCGAAGACCGTCACGAACGCCGCCAAGGCCATGAAATCCCACCGCAGATCGCCGACGGACGATCCCTTGAGCGTGAGTCCCCGGATCGCTTCCACGAAGTAGGTCATGGGAAGACTCCAGGCCACGGGACGCAACCAGGTCGGCATGGCCTCGATCGGGAAGACGAAGCCCGACATCAGTACCGACGGCACGATGACGAACACCGCCATGAAATTCGCTTGCAACTGCGTCTCCGACAGCGTCGAGATGACCGCGCCCAACGCCAAGAGGGCGAGGATGAAGAGGCCGGCCAAAACCACGATCGCCAGCAGCGAGCCGCGAAACGGCAACGCGAACATCATCCGTGCCAGCAGCGTCGCGACGGCGAAATCGAGGGCGGCGATGATGCCATAGGGAATCATTTTCCCGACGATGAGCGACGCCCGCGGAATCGGGGTCGCGAGTAGCTGCTCGATCGTCTGCTGCTCCTTCTCGCGCACCAAGCCGGAGGAGAGTGTGAGCGTCACCAGCATGATCACGATCCCGATCGTGCCGGGAAGAAAAAAATCGGAATCCCGGAGCGCCTCGTTGAAGAGGATTTCCTCCACGATCTTGATCGGTGGCTTGCGGGTCGGTGGCGCCGGATGATCCGGATCGTCGAACCTCAATGCCTCGGTCGCATCCTCGCCGGTCAGTACCCGGGCCCCGAAAAGACCCGCTTGCGCGAGCGTCGGCATGCTCCCGTCAACGAGGAGATGAAAGGACGTCTGCAGGCCGTCCGCGAGCCGCTGCGAGAATCCGGTGGGAATCACCAGCCCGAGACGAGCGGTTCCGGTCCGCAACCGTTCACGGATCGCCTCCTCGGAATCGACCTCCACGACACGCAGCTTCCCCTCGTCGGCCAGCCGATCCTTGATCGTGACGCTGAAGAACGTGCGCTCCTGATCCCACACGGCGATCGTCAGGTTGTCGGGCCGTAGGCGTAGAGCGTAGCCGAAGAGAACGAGCAGCAGGATCGGCAGGCCGAGGACGAAGCCGATCAACTGCGGGTCGCGGGCGATGTGGAGGAACTCCTTGCGCATCATCGCCAGCAACGACCTCATGGACACCGCATTACGCTAACGCGTCAGATAGCTGCGGTTGAAGATGTCCCTAGGCAAGTCGGCATTGTACTTCACCTCGGTGAGCGTGAAACGGGACTCGTGCTTGTCCTGCAGCGCCTGCATGCGTTGGATCAGCGGCGTCCAGATGCCGTCGACCTTCTCCACCTTCTCGAGGGTCCAGACCTTGACCGGCGTCCCCTTGTCATCGAAGAACTGCACCCGCAAGACGAGAAGATCCGTGGGGTCGACCGCCGAGACGGTCTTGCCGTACAGCTCACGCTCCGGGTCTTTCGGCACGGCTTCGACCAATCTGGTGGCGCGCTCCCCGATCTTTTCCTCGCCCACGAAGCGATAGGCGAAGGCATCGAGCTCAGGGCGCACCATGTCGCTGACGTAGAAATCTGAGCCGAGGAACGGCTGCTTGCGGGTCTCGTCGGAGATCTGCATCGCCCGCTTCACGGTGGGAATGTACATGAATTGCTCGTCACGACCTTGGGTACGGTCGAACAACAGGAACCGGGTGTCCTTGAGGTCGAGCGGTGCGGTGACCTCGAGATAGGACGCGTCGGCGTCGTTCACGAACGCCCGGCTGAGCGCGAGCTCGCGGACCCAGCCGCGATCGGAGGTGAGCGTCGCCTTGGCGGTGAGGGGAACCTTGGGAACGGCATCGAGCACTCGCTTCACGAGATCGCGCGCACCGTCATCTTCGGCGCGAGGTGCTGCGGCCACGAAGAACACGACCGCCACGGATGCGACGACCGAGCACAGGACACGACGCATCGTCGATCGATCTCGCGCCGCGACCCGTCGAGAACCCGATCGCTTGACAGTCACGCAACCTCCTCGCTATCGCGGGCTGCCCGTCCTTGAGCGGCCCATGATCGATCTTCGCGGAGGTCAGTTCATACTCTCGCTCCACCGCGCGGACAAGATCGCACCCAGTCGGATCGTCCAACACATCCGACGCCCGCACCACTCAATGCCGGCAGTGCTCCAGAACGGAACACATGAAAGGCTGACGTGACGGCTCAGAAGAGCGCTGCGACATTGCGACGGCTCCGTGACCTCCCCGCGTTCGCCGGCCTTGCTGCGACGGACCTCGCGCGCATCGCCGAGTTCGTACGTGAACAGTCCTTGCGGAGAGGCGACGTGGTCTTTCACGAGGGCGATCCCGGTATCGCCGTCTACATCGTGCATGCCGGCATGGTGGAAGCACGGACGGCCGGACGCATCTTGTCGCGCATGGGGCCGGGAGAGTGGTTCGGAGAGATGTCCTTCCTGACCGCCGCGCCGCGCTCGGCAACGGTGGAGGTCGTTCTCGATTGCCGCCTGCTGATCCTGGACCGCGAGGCCTTCTCGCAACTGTTCGCCGCGCAGCCGCGTCTCTACGAACAACTCGCTGCCGTTTTGAGCGAGCGGCTTGCTCGCGCTTCGCACGCCGGTCCGCCCGGACGTTCGGAAATCGTCGTGGTCGACAATCGCGCCCGCTGGCCGGGGCGCCATGCCCTCGTCGAAGCCCTGGCGGCCGCGCTCGAGAGAGAGCTCGGACAGGACGTGGCCGTCGTCAGCATCGCGCCCCGCACGCGACCGGCGATGGCACCACGTCCGGCGCGATCCGATGCCGTCGTGGCCGTGTCCCGCCGAGACGTGGCGGAGATCCGCCGCCGGCTCACCGCGCAACTCACCGACCTCGCGCACGTCCCGGTCGTCCTCCTCGAGGTCGACGATGACCTCGCGTCCGAGATCACGCTTGCCGATTTCGCCGACGTCGTGCTCATGCTCGCCGACGCCACGACCCCGCCAGCAACTCCCTCAGGGCGTCAGCGCCACATCGCGCTCTACGACCGCCGGCGCGGCCCTACGCCCGCACTCTGCAACGCCAGTTGCGCCGTGTTGCCGCTCGACGAGCGCTGGCGGACCTGGACGCTCGGTCATCTCGCCCGCCAGGTGACCCGCCGGACCGTCGGCATCGCCCTCGGGAGTGGGGTCGCGTACGGTCTCGCCCACATTGGCGTCCTCGCCGCCCTCGAGGAGGCCGGCATTCCGATCGACTTCATCGCCGGCTCGAGCATCGGATCAATCGTCGGCGCCGGCTACGCTCTCGGGGCGTCCGCGACCGAGCTCCGCACCACTGTCGAGCGTCTCGCCCGCCTGCGCAGCCCTCGAGCCCTCATCGAGACGTTCCTCCTATTGGCGCGCGACGCCAACCTCGTACGGCCCGGTATCCTCGGTGGCGATCGCCTAGTCGAGTTCCTCGAGACCATCGCACCGATACCCCACGCACGCTTCAGCGATCTCGTGATCCCCTACCGCGCGGTCGCCACCGATCTCGCGACCGGCGAGCGCGTCGAGCTCGCCGACGGGACGCTCGCCGACGCCATGCGCGCCAGTGCCTCGGCGCCGTGGCTGCTCTCCCCGTGGCGTGTCGACGACCGCGTCCTCATCGATGGTGGCATGTGCGATCCAGTCCCGTCGACGACCGTTCGCGGCATGGGCGCCGACCTCGTGATCGCCGTCAACGTCGTCCCGCCGCTCGACCCACGCGCCCAGAATCCGCTGACGACGATCCTCGGCGCCATCGATTGGCTGAATCCCCTCTCCTACTTCGAAGGTCGGCGTCTCCCGAACAGCTTCGACGTCGTCATGAAATCGCTGCTGATCCTCCAGCACGAGCTCGGGAACAGCCGCGTCGGCGAGGCCGACATCCCGATCAATCCGGCGCTCGGTGAATTCTGGTTCCTCGAGTTTTGGAACGCGCCGGCGCTGATCGAGAGGGGCGCAGCGGCGGCGCTGAAGGTCGTCCCTGCCATCCGCCGGAGGCGTAGCGAGGGCAGCCCTCGAGACCTCAAGGTCGCGCGTGCCGAAATGGCATAGATGAAGTCGACGTCTTAGACGCGCGAAGGATCGCCAGGGTACGCAGCGGGCAGATCTGACGTACCGACGCGCTGCGATCCGCGCGCATCCTCAGGATCCCGACCACGTGAGGCCATCCGTGGAGGTAACGATCGCACCATTGACGCCCACCGCGGCGAACACACCGCTTCCGAACGCGACGGCGTAGAGATCGTCGGTCGTGGGCGACGCGCGCTGCGTGAAGGAGATCCCGTCCGATGACGTCAAGATCGTCCCGCCTGTACCGACACCGACGAATTGGCCGTCGGCATAGACGAGCCCCCGCATGGTCGGAAACGTACCACTTTGCACGGTCCACGTCTGGCCGTCCCGGGAGTACCCCAGCAGGCCGCCGGCGCCGACGACGACGTACACACCCGCGCCGAAGCGGACAGCCCACAGCACCTCGGTCGTGCCGGTATTCGCCGACGACCAACTCCCTCCGTCGGACGACGTGAGCAGGATGCCTCCGTCTCCTACCGCGACAAAGAGGCCGTTGCCGTAGACGACGTCGTGGAGGGCAGCGGATGCGCCGCTCTGTTGGAGGATCCATGACTGCGCGTCGTTGGAGGTGGCGATCGTCCCGCTATCCCCCACGGTCACGAACGTGTCGTTGCCGAAGGACGTTCCTCGTAGCGTGGCCGCGGTCAAAAGCGGGACCGCGTTCCAAGCTTGGCCATCATTCGACGTGAGGACCATGCCACCGGTCCCGGCGACGAGAAATCGATTGTTACCGTACGTGACCGCGTTGAGCATGAAGCTCACGCCCGAGGATTGCTCGGTCCAGGACTGGCCGTCGGGCGACGTGAGGATGGCCCCTGACTCTCCCACCGCGACGAACGTCTCCGCACCGAATGCCACGCCCTGGAGAGTCGTAGTCGTCGTGCCGCTCGTCGTCGCGCATCCTGTCGCGATCGAGACCAAGGCCACCAACGAGGCGAGGCGTGTGCAGCGTGAGAGAGGGCGGACGACACGACCTTCCATGTTGGTGATCGGAGTCCGCGCGGCACGGTTCGGTTGACACCCGCGCGTCCGTCAAGTCGCGGAACCGCGCCATTGGGCGCGCCAACGCGCCGTTACTCCGCTTCGACGGTCGCCGGACCCGTGCTGACGACCGCACGCGGCGCCGGCGGCGTTCCGCCGAGCGCGACGAGCCGGGACGTCGCGAGCGCGCGCTGATCGGAATCGGGAAACTTCTCGAGGAAGCGCGTGTAGAGATCCTTCGCGGCCGCCGTATCGCCGCTGGCCTCGGCCACTCGCGCTTGCCCCGCGAGCGCCTCTTCGGCGTACGGGCCCTGCAGCGCAGCCGCCGAGGCGAACGTCTGACCCGCTTCCGCGAGTTTCCCGTCCTGCTCCTGCGCGTCCCCGAGGCGGACGAGCGCGAGCTGGCGGAGATAGTCGGTCGGCGGGCCGGCGTCGAGGAACTTCTGGTACTCGACCGCCGCCGCGCCCGCCTTGCCGGCGAGGAGGAGCGCGTTTCCGGCCTCGAGCTGCGCCAGGTTCGCGTAGCCCGTGCTGCTGTAGCCGTCGGCGACTTGACGGAACGCGGTCGCCGCGTCGTCGTATTTCTTGTCGTCGAGGAGTGCGTGCGCCTGTGCGTAGGCTTGCGAGGCGCTGGTCTCGCGGCTCGAGCGGACGGAGCGGAAGATCAGAATCGCCGCGAGCAGGACGACGAGACCACCGACGGTCATAAAAAACGCCGTCCGGTTCTCCTCCGCGTACGCGACCGCGCGCCGGCTGAGCGTGACGAACTCGTCGGGCTGACGAAGGTCCTTGCGTCGAATCCTTTCGGTACGGGCCACGGCTCTCCGGTGGTTAGCGCGACGCCCGCGCGGTCGCCGGGCGGCATCGTGTGGGCTCGCCGCAGCGAGCGAGACGAGGTCGGACGGCCGACCTCACATCTTGTACTTGAAATCCTCGGGGGCCATCTTCTCGAGGATCTCGGCCCACTTGTCGCGCGACACGTTCGAGAGGTTTTGCTCCTTCCCCTCCTCCATCTGCTGCAGGACGCTCGAGGCCTCGAGCACCTTCTTGGCGACCCAGATGGGACTCTTGGTGCGCAGCGCGAGCGAGATGGCGTCGCTCGGACGCGAGTCGATCGTGACCTCGCGATCGCCGATCTGAAGATAGATGAGCGCGAAGTAGGTGTTGTCCTTCAGATCGGTCACCTCGATGCGATCGACCGTCGCGTCGAGGTCGGTGATGATCTTCTTCAGCAGATCGTGCGTCATCGGCCGGGCCATCTTGATGCCCTCGAGCTCGGTTGCCATCGCGGTCGCCTCGAGCAGGCCGATCCAGATCGGGAGGTTCAGCTTGTTGTCGGGGTCTTTCAGGATGACGATGGGCGTTTTCGTCACCGGATCGAGGGTGAGACCGCCGACGGTCATGCGAATGAAGTTCTCGCCGCTCATGCTCGCCCCGATCGTCGGGCATTCTCGCCAAAAGGTCTCAGGAGGTCAATCCCCAAAGCCCTCACACGAGCACCAGTCGGTCGATCACTTTGTAGAGCTGGTTCAAGTTCCGGCACTCCTCGACGACGTCGCAGTGCGGGAGGTAGCGATCCATCTCGCTGTCGCCGAATCCCCACGTCATCTTGTTCTCGGGATTGAGCCAGATGAGCTGTTTCGCGCGTTGCTTGATCTCTTTCAGCACCCACTCGTGCGGGAGATTGTAGTTGTTGCGCGCGTCACCGAGGATGATCACGGTCGTGTGGCGCGTGATCGCCGCCAGGTGGTCGCGATGGAAGAGTCGGAACGCACGCCCGAAGTCGGAGTGCGCATAGACGTTGATCACGTTGCCGCGGATGGCTTGGTCGATCGCCTGGTGGATCTCGTTCTCCTCGAACAGCTTCGTGATCTCGCCGACGTCGGCGACGAAGATGAACGAGCGCACCTTCGAGTAGAGGTCCTGGAGCGAGTACACGAACTGCAGCATGAAGCGTGAGACGTTGCGCACCGAATCTGAGACGTCGCAGAGGACGACGACCTGCGGTTTCACGCGCTTGCGCTCGTCGAACTGGATCTTGAACGGCACCCCGCCGTACTGGAGGTTGCGCCGCAGCGTCGCCTTGACGTCGAACTTGCCGCGCCGCGCGTGCCGGCGTTTCACCGCCAGCACGTTCTTGAGGCGCTGCGCGAGCTTCGTCACCGCTTCTTTCATGCGGCGGATCTCGTCCTCGGAGAGATAGTAGAAGCTCTTCTCGGCGAGCGCCTGCATGCGCAGCGAGTCGCGCTGCGCGACGTCCTGCTGCTCGAGCTCGCGCCGCACGTAGCGGCGGATCATCTCCTGCAGCTCTTGCAGCCGGCGGTCGACGAAGCGCTGCATCTCGTCGCCGCGCGGGTTACCCATCCCGGCGAGCGCCTCGCTGATCGCCTGCAGCTCGCGCGCGAGGTCGCCCATCCCGAGCGCCTGCTGCATTCCCTGCGCGTACTGCCCTTCCTGGAAGCTCCGCTCGATGCGGTCGACGCGCGCCTGCTTCGCCGCCTCGCGGAGCAGGCGCTCGAGGCGTCCCGAATCCTGTTGCAGGAGCGCCCGCGCCAGGTCCGAGAGCTCGATCCCCTGCTCGCGGAGAAGCTTCTCCAGCTCGTCGAGGAGCCGCTGGAACTCGGCGGGCGACATCTCCAGCGCCTCCATCGATGCCGCCTCGCTGCGCTTCACGATCTCGCCGATGCCCGAGAAGTAGAGGTCGAAGAGTGCGTCGTAGGCCGGCAGATCGACGGCGCGCTTCACCAGCGTCGCGCGCAGGCTGTCCTTCACCGCCGCGCGCGAGCGCAACCCGACGAGGTCGAGGGCGCGGAACGTGTCGAGGCTCTCCGCGAACGAGACGCGGATGCCGTTGTGCCGCAGGAGCCCGGCGAACTCGATGATCTTGGTATCCACGGTTTCGTCGCTTGCGACGAGATCCCGGGGCAGCCGCGGCGCTACGCGCCCGTGGCGCTCCCCCGTACTCTCAGTGCAGTACGTCCTTCGGCGGCTCGGTCGCGGTCGGGCGGGCGCTCTTCGCCTTTTGGCGCGCGACGTACTCCTTCAGCTCCTGCTGCGCCTTGCGGATGTCGCCCTCGTACTTGCAGACCGTGCTCAGCGTCTCGTTCACGAGCTCGCTGTCGAGGGTGTCGACGTTGAGGAGCGTCAGCGCCTTCGCCCAGTCGAGGGTCTCGCTGATGCTCGGCGCCTTTTTCAAGTCGAGCTTGCGGATCGCCTGCACGGCGCCGACGAGCTCGTCGGTGAGGCGCGCCGCGGCCTCCGGTACTTTCAGCAAGACGATCGCCCGCTCCTGCTCGCGGTCGGGAAAGTCGATGTAGAGGTGCAGGCAACGGCGTTTCAGCGCATCCGACATCTCGCGCGCGTTGTTGCTCGTGAGGACCACGAGCGGCACGTGGCGCGCCCGCAGCGTCCCGAGCTCGGGCACGCTCACCTGGAAGTCGGAGAGCACCTCGAGGAGGAAGGCCTCGAACTCGGTATCGGACTTGTCGATCTCGTCGACGAGGAGCACGCACGGCTCGGCCGACGAGATCGCGCGCAAGAGCGGTCGCGGCAGGATGAAGCGCTCGGAGAAGAAGACGTCGTCTTGCGACGTGATGCGGTCGACGGCCTCCTTCAGGCTCTTCGTCCCTTCGATCACCTCGCCGATCTTGTCCTTCAGGATCTGCGTGTAGAGCAGCTGCTTCGCGTACTCCCACTCGTAGAGCGCCTTCGCCTCGTCGAGCCCTTCGTAGCACTGGAGCCGGATCAGCTCGTGCCCGAGCGCGCCGGCGAGCACCTTCGCGAGCTCCGTCTTGCCGACGCCGGCCGGGCCCTCGACGAGGATCGGCTTTTTCAGATGTGCCGCCAGGTAGACGACGGTCGCGATCGTGCGATTGCAGATGTACCGTTCGGCCGCAAAACGCTCGATCACCTCTTCGATGGACGCAAAGCTCACGCGCTCTCCTTCGAAAAAAGTCGAGGTTCGACGCTAGCATGCGAGTATCGACGACACAATTCGTCTATACTGCGCGCGATGTGCACGCTCGCCGTTTACGTGCGTCGCTTCGCCGAGTACCCGCTCGTCGTCGCGGCGAACCGCGACGAGTTCCTCGCGCGGCCCGCGATGTCGCCGCTCTTGCTGTCGCCAGCGCCGCGCATCGTCGGCGGGCGCGACTTGTTCGCCGGCGGGACATGGCTCGGCATCTCCGAGCACGGCGTGGCCGCCGGCCTCCTGAATCGTCGCACTGCGGACGCGCCCGTCGCCGACAAGCGCTCCCGCGGCCTGCTGATGCTGGAGACCCTCGCTGCGCCGTCGGCGGCCGACGCCGCGCAGGTACTCGCCGCGACCGACCCTGCGACGTACAACGCGTTCACGCTCCTCGTCGCCGACGCGAGAACCGCCGTCGTCGCGCAGAACCGTCCCGAGCGAATGCAGCTGACGCCGCTCGCGCCCGGCGTCCACGTCCTCAGCAATCTCGACTTCGACGACCCGACGTGCCCGAAGCGCGCGCGCTCGCACGAGCGCTTCGCGCGCGTCGGCACCGCCTTCGAGGCCGACGGCGATCTCGACGCCTTCCGCGACGCGCTGCGGACGATCCTCTCCGATCACACGGTCGCGCTCGACCCGCGTCTCCCCGACGCCCTCGGCTCACTCTGCGTGCACACGGAGCACTTCGGCACCCGCTGCTCGTCGCTGGTCTTCCTCGATGCGCGCGGGACGTGGAGCCATTGGTTCGCCGACGGCCCGCCCTGTCGTGTCCCGTACTCCCCTGCCCTCACCCCGACGAACGCGCCGACTGCTCAGGCGTCAGCCACACGTCCGTAACCCGCGCCGGCAGGAACGGGTGAATCGCGTAGTCGTGCACGCGCGGGTCGTGCATGACGTACGTGATCGGGTGGTAGAGGAAGATGATCGGCGCGTCGTCGACGATCTGCCGCTCCGCGTCGGTGTCGATGCGAAAGCGTGCGTGCCCGTCGAGGACGGTGCGCGCCTGCTCGAGCAGCCGATCCACCGCCGGATTCGAGTAGAAGGGGTGGTTGTTGGCGCCGCCGGTATGGAAGAGCACGTCGAGGAAGTTGCTCGGGTCGGGGAAGTCGGCGGACCAGCCGAGGTCGAAGACGGGCACCGTCTTCGGCTGGCGGATCGCGTCGAGAAACGACGCCCAGGCGACGCTCTTGATCGCGAGCTGCACGCCGATCTTCGTGAGGTCTTGCTGCAGCTTCTGCGCGATCTTGAGGTCGGTGTCGGTGCCCTGGGTCCAGATCTCGGTCGCGAAGCCGGCGCGGAGGCCGGCCTCTTCGAGGAGGGCGCGCGCCTTCGTGGGATCGTACGGATAGCCGGCGAGGTCGACGTGGTACCCGGGCATGTTCGGCGGCACGATGCCGTGCGCCTCGACGCCGCGGCCGTTCAGGAGCGTGATCACGTCGGCCTTGTTGACGGCGTAGTTGAGCGCCTGGCGGACGCGGCGGTCGTCGAGCGGCGGCATCTCGCAGTTCAGGCCGACGAACATCGTCTCGAGCGCCGTCGCGTGCACCGTCAGCGCCGCGCGCGCCGGATCGCGCATCACGGACGGGAAGTCCGCGGGTGGGATGCCGGTGACGTCGAGCTCGCCGCTCTCGAACATGAGCCACGAGAGCTCGGGATTGACCCCGAGCTGCTGCACGATCCCGTCGAGGTACGGGCGCTCGGGATCGTGATAGCGGGGGTTGCGCGCCAGCACGATGCGCTCGCCACGGCGCCACTCGCGGAGCACGAAGGGCCCGCTCCCAATCGGCTGCGTCGTGAAGTCGTCGCCGAGCTGCCGCGCGCGCTCGGCCGGCACGACCGCCGCGAAGAGGAGCGCGAGCTTGTGGAGGAAGAGCGGATCGGGCTCGGCGAGCTCGATGTCGACGACCCCAGGATCGGGCGCGCGCAACCCGGCGACGTGTGCCGCGCTGCCGTCGACGAACGCCGGCGCGCCGACGATGCCGCGGAAGTACTCCGCGCCTTGCGAGCGTGTGCGCGGCTCGAGCACGCGCTCGATCGAGCCGACGGCATCGCTCGTGGTGAGCGGTGTGCCGTCGGAGAAGACCGGATCGCGACGCAACGTGAAGCGATAGCGCCGTCCGTCGGGCGAGACGTCCCAGCGCTCGGCGAGCGCCGGCACGAGCGTCGCTCGGTCGTCATAGGCGACGAGCGTCTCGAAGAGGTGCTGCTCGAAGAACCACGAGCGCGTGTCGTAGCCGAGCGCGGGGTCGAGCGTCGGCACGTCATCGGGCGCGGCCAACCGCAACACCCCGCCGCGTCGTGATCCGGGCTCGCGCTTCGGCCAGTCCAACCGGTCGCGTGCGCACCCGCCGAGGAGCGCAATCACGAGTATCACGAACAACGATGTCGCCGTCCGCGCACGCCCCGCCCCCGACGCGTGCCGCCGATTGGTCGATGGCGTCGCCGCCCCCCGCACCGCCGTCGTCCTCACGCGCCGGGCGCCCGCCCGTCGCCGGCGAGTCCATACGCGATGAAATTGAACGTCAGCACCGCGTACAGCACGGCCGCGCCGGGAAACAGCATCAGCCACGGCGCGACGCGATAGTACGCCGTCGCCTCCTGGATCATGCGGCCCCACGTCGGCGTCGGCGGCGGCACGCCGATGCCGAGGAAGCTCAGGCCGGCGTCGAGGAGAATCGTCCCCGAGGTGCTGAGTGCGGCGATCACGACGATCGTCGGCACCACGTTCACCAGCACGTGGCGGCGCAGGATTCGACCGTGCCGCGCCCCCAGGGCGCGCGCGGCGAGGACGAAATCGCGCTCGCGCAGCGACAGCACCTCGCTGCGGATCACGCGCGCGACGCCGGTCCAGCTGACGAGGCCGATGACGACGAAGATCGTCCACACGCTCGGGCGCAAGACGGCGACGAGCGCGACCGCGAGGAGCAAGCCGGGAAACGCCAGCATGACGTCGGTGACGCGCATCAGCACGACGTCGACGCCGCCGCCGAAGTAACCGGCCGCGAGGCCGATCGCGGTGCCGATCACCATCGTCACCACCATCGCGACGACGCCGACGAGCAGCGAGATGCGTGCGCCGTGGAGGAGCCGCGACAGGACGTCGCGCCCGAGGTCGTCGGTGCCGAGATAGAACGGCGCCGCCGGCGGCATCGGCTCGGCGAGCTGTGGCGCGACCGGCGCGGCCGGATCGTAGGGCGCGAGCGTCGGACCGACGGCGGCGACGAGGACGAGGAGCGCGCCCATCGCGAGCCCGAGCCGCAAGAGCGAGCCGGTGCCGCGCACGTCAGCCGAGACGAATGCGTGGATCGACCACGCGGTAGAGGAGATCGATCGCGAGGTTGCTCGCGACGACGAGGAAGGCGCTCAGCAGGACCGTGCCCATGATGACCGGCACATCGAGGCTCAGCACGGCGTCGAACGCGAGTCGCCCGAGCCCCGGCCAGTGAAAGACGGTTTCGGTCAACACGACGCCGTTCAGGAGCGCCGCGAAATCGAGACCGATCACGGTGAGGAGCGGCAGGCTCGCGTTGCGGAGCGCGTGCACGGCGACGACACGCAGCGCGCTCGCGCCGCGCGCACGGGCGGCGCGCACGTAGTCGGCGCCGAGGACGCTCACGAGATTCGTGTGCAGGAGCCGTGCATAGTAGACGCCGGTCCCGGTACCGAGGACGAGCGCCGGCAGGATCAGATGGCGCACGTCGCCGGCGCCGCCGAGCGGCAGCAAGCGCCAGCGGTAGCCGACGTAGTAGAGCGCGAGCATGCCGAGCCAGAAAACCGGGGCGGAGAGGAGTCCGAGCGACAGCACGAGCGCCGTGCGATCCATCCACGTTCCCGCCAGCGGCGCGGTGACGAGGCCGCCGAGGAGGCCGATCACGATCGCGATCGCGAGGCCGGTCGCGGCGAGGAGCGCCGTCGACGGCAGCCGCCGGGCGAGGATCTCGGCGACGGGCTCGCGCGTCGCGTACGAGCGTCCGAGGTCGCCGCGGAGAAGGCGCCCGACGTAGCGCCCGTACTGCACCGGCACGGGCAAATCGAGCGCCAGTTCGCGGCGGATCGAGGCGATCGTCGCCGCGTCGGCACGTGGACCGGCGACGACGCGCGCGGGGTCGCCGGGGACGAGGAACACGATCGCGAAGGTGATCGCGGTGGTGCCGACGAGGATAAGGAGCGCCCACATGAGGCGGCCGATGAGATAGCGCATCGTTTAGCGCATCGTTCCTGGGCACCGTCCTCGTCGGGACGGCGGCCGAGCCTCCACCGCCTTGACGGGCCGCAACCGCTCGCGTATCGCGGCGGGCGCGTGCGAACCGTCTTGATCCTCGCCATCGCCGCGGTCGCGCTCGCGATCGTCGCGCCTCCGGGATGCCGCCGGCTCCAGGAGCACATGCTGCTCTCGCTGTTGCACGACAGCGCGCGCCCAGTCGAGGTCGTGGGCACGGAGCCGCCGAGCTTCCGCTTCCCGCCGACGGCGGTGCGCGTGGTTGCGCTGATCGACTACGACGACGCCCGCCGCACCTCCGGCCACGTCTCGTTCGTGCCACCCGACGGATCGGAACGATACCGCTGGGCGGCGAGCGTCTGCGACTCGTGGTCGACGCAGTGTCTCGAGTCGACGCCGCCGGCGACGCTCGATGCGGTCACCTACGGCGCCGTGCCGACGGGTCTCCATCAGATCGAGCCTCAGGCCGGGATCGCGCGCGGCCTCGAGGCGAATCATCTCTACGGGTTGGCGCTCCTCGGCGACAAGCTCTTCGCGCTCACCACCTTCTATCGCGACGACGGCGGCACGCTGCATCTGATGGACGGCGCGCGGTTCGCCGAGGCGGTCGTGCGCGGACGGCGCGACGAAATCGCCGCGTTTCTCGAGGGTCGCGAGCGACCGGTCTCCGCCGCGCCCTGACAGCCTCGGCCGCACGTCAGACGAGGCTCCGGCCGCCATCCACGACGAGCGTCGTGCCGGTGACGAAGTCGCTCGCGACGAGATGGAGGACGGCGTCCGCGACCGTCTGCGGGCCGCCGAAGCGGCCGAGCGGCGTGTGCGCGAGAATGCGCGCCTCGTCGATCGGTGAGGCGCCGCGCGGCGGCAGGATCGGCCCCGGCGCAACGCAGTTCACCTGCACCGCCGGCGCCAGCTCGCGCGCGAAGGCCTCGGTGAGCGCCACCAGCCCGACCTTCGATACGCCGTACGGAAGGTAGTCGCGCACCGGCCGCGCCGCGCGCGCGTCGCCGAGGTTCACGATCTTGCCGGCGCCGCGGCGCCGCATCGCGCGGCCGAGCTGCAGCGACAGGAGGTATGGCGCGGTGAGATTCACTGCCAGATTCTCCTCCCACTCGCGCTCGCCGAGCGTATCGAGCGGCGTCGCATGGAAGACCGCGGCGTTGTTGACCAGCACGGCGACGGCGCCGAGGCGCGCTTCGACGTCGGCGGCGAGCGCGCGGAGTGCCGTCGCGTCGCGGAGGTCGGCGGCGAACGCCTCCGCGGCCGCGCCCGTGCGACGCAGCTCGGCGACGAGCGCCTGCGCCTCGTCCGC